>OLNE01000720.1_pt1 | contig 28965 bp, 24 predicted proteins | sample 1672431 | NCBI WGS metagenome assembly OLNE01 (sample SAMEA3136685, study PRJEB25190) | human gut metagenome | reverse complement strand
TCGAGCGCGTGTACGAGATTGGCCGCATCTTCCGCAACGAGGGCATGGACCAGACGCACAACCCCGAGTTCACCACGATGGAGGCCTACCGCGCCTACTCTGACCTCGAGGGCATGAAGGAGCTCGCTGAGGGCGTCATCAAGGCCGCGAACGCCGCAATCGGCAACCCTGAGCAGATCGAGTACCAGGGCCAGACGATCGACCTGTCCGGCACCTGGCCGTCCATCCCGATGACGAAGGTTGTCTCGAACGCCCTTGGCGTCGAGGTCGACCTCGACACGCCCGTCGAGCGCCTCGTGGAACTGTGCCACGAGAACAACATCGAGACGAAGCCCGAGTGGGGCGCCGGCAAGCTCATCGCCGAGCTCTACGACGAGATCGGCGAGCCCTCGCTCGTGAACCCGACGTTCGTCGTCGACTATCCCGTCGAGGTGAGCCCGCTCGCCAAGCGCTACGAGGACGAGCCGCGCCTGACGCACCGCTTTGAGCTCGTCATCGCCGGCCACGAGTATGCCAACGCGTTCTCCGAGCTCAACGACCCCGTTGACCAGGCCGAGCGCTTCCATGCCGAGATTGCCGAGCGCGACTCCGGCGACGACGAGGCCATGCAGTTCGACGCCGACTACGTGCGCGCGCTCGAGTACGGCATGCCTCCCGCGGGCGGTATCGGCATCGGCATCGACCGCGTGGTCATGCTGCTCACGAACCAACCCTCCATCCGCGACGTGCTTCTCTTCCCGCACATGAAGCCCGAGGCCGGCGCCAAGAACGGAGCCGCCGAGGCCAAGGCCGCCGAGGAGGCCGCCGCGGGTGCCAAGGGCGGCGCCTATGCCGCCAACAAGCAGCCCACGCTCGACCTCTCCAAGGTCGCCATCGAGCCGCTGTTCGAGGACTACGTGGACTTCGACACGTTCAGCAAGTCAGACTTCCGCGCCGTGAAGGTCAAGGCGTGCGAGGCCGTTAAGAAGTCCAAGAAGCTGCTTAACTTTACGCTCGATGACGGCACGGGCACGGACCGTACGATCCTCTCCGGCATTCATGCGTTCTACGAGCCCGAGGACCTCGTGGGCAAGACGCTCGTGGCCATCACGAACCTGCCGCCGCGCGCCATGATGGGCATCGACTCCTGTGGCATGCTCCTCTCGGCCATCCACACCGAGGACGGCGAGGAGCGCCTGAACCTCCTGCAGCTCGATGACTCCATCCCGGCTGGTGCCAAGCTGTACTAGGGTCAGGCATTCCAGCTTTACAGATTGGGACTCCACGCCCGCCGAAGCCAGGATTTGGTCTCGGCGGGCTTTTTATATCGAGGTTTGCAACTTTACATAACGTAGCTCTAATATGGCCGCGGAATGTGACCGGTGCGGGGGGGGCAATCGAGCCACCCCAGACGGGAGGCATGGATGCAGGCTTTCGGTCAGCATGCTGCCGATGATGACAGCGAGCGCGAGGAGGTCCTGGAGGGCCTCAACTTCTTTGACGAGCAAGATGAGGATGACGTCGATGACGAGCCAGGCCATCGAGTGGTCGAGCCCATCGAGGACTTCGATCTTGTCGAGGACGAAGACGAGGACGAAGACGAGGACGGACGTCTTGGCACATCCGGGCCGGAGCCCGCTCTGGCTCCCGACGCCTTGAGTCACGCGCTGTTTCACCATCACGGCATGCGAGCAAACGCGCTGCACATGAAGACCGTCTGGCGCGATGTCGTGACCGAGGGGGACTCTCCCGCCATCTCCGCCCCACTTGCTGACAAGTCCACGATCATTTGCCGCACTGGCATGCTCATGCTCGCGAGCGGAACGGGCGCCTGGCGCGTGCGCGACACGATGGATCGCGTGGCGAGTGTCCTTGGCGTCACCATTCACGTGGACCTGAGCCTGCTGTCGTTCGAATGCACGTGCATCGAGGGACATCATATTTTCAACGAGGTCGTGAGCCTGCCCACAACGGGAGTGAACACGCACCGCATCTGGATGATGGAGAACTTCCTGCGCGAGATTGAGACGTATGGCAGAAACTTCACGGTGCACGAGTACCACGAGATGCTTGCGACCGTTGAGGGGACGAGGCCAGACTATCGTCCCGTTCAGCAGGGGCTTGCTGCCGGCGCCGCATGCGGTGCCTTCGTGTTTCTCCTTGGTGGCGGTCCGATCGAGATGCTCGGCGCGTTCGTAGGCGCCGGAGTCGGTAACTTCGTGCGTTCCACGATGCTCTCGAGAAGGATCGGGCAGTTCAGTGCGCTTGCGATGGGCGTTGCCGTTGCATGCGTCTGCTATCTGTTGGCGTTGCTCGGACTCTCGCGCTTTGATCCCATGGCTCTTGCGCACGAGGAGGGCTATATCGGCGCCATGCTGTTCGTGATTCCCGGATTTCCCCTCATCACGGCCGGGCTCGACATCTCAAAGCTCGACATGAGAAGTGGCATCGAACGGCTTACGTATGCGGTGTCAATCGTGGTGGTGGCGACGCTCGTGGGATGGGTGGTCGCCGAGTGCGTGGGACTCTCTCCGGATGACTTTGCGCCTCAGGGACTCGGCGCGCTGCAGCTGACGGCGCTGCGCGCTTTCATGAGCTTCGTTGGCGTATTTGGCTTCTCGATCATGTTCAACAGTCCCGTGAAGATGGCTGCGGCGGCGGGTTGCATTGGCGCGGTCTCGAACACGCTGAGGCTCTCGCTCGTCGATCTCAACGCTCTGATTCCGGCGCTTGGGCTGGCTGGTGGCGTCCCTCCCGAGGCGGCTGCGCTCATCGGAGCGCTTGTCTCGGGACTGCTCGCGAGCGTGGCCGAGCTCAAGCTCACGTATCCGAGGATTGCCCTAACGGTTCCGTCAATTGTCATCATGGTTCCGGGACTGTACCTCTACCGTGCCATGTACTACATGTGTGTCTTCGATACGGCCAACATGTTGAGTTGGTTCGTTCGCGCCGTGCTCATCGTTGCGTTTCTCCCGGTGGGCCTCGGTGCCGCTCGAACGCTCACGGACCCTCGCTGGAGGCATACGTCGTAAGCGGGTCCGAAAGCGACGAGGTATCACCTACCTCTCGCGAGGGTATAAGCTTACAGAGTGCCCGTGCCGCCAGGTGGTCGCACGGGCACCTTGGTTTTGATGGAACGACCGAGGGGGAACCTTCGCATGTTCGACAAGTTCACAGACAAGGCGCGCAAGGTCATGAGCCTCGCCCAGGACGAGGCGCGCACGCTCGGCCAGATGTACGTGGGCACCGAGCACCTGCTTCTCGCGCTTATCAAGGAGGGGGAGGGCATTGCCGCCCAGGCCCTCGCCAGCCTCGACATCACCTATGACGAGACGGTCGAGACGGTCCGCGAGGTCACGGAGCGCTCGAGCGAGCCCGTGCCCGGCGGCCACATCCCGTTCACCCCGCGCGCCAAGCGCGTGCTCGAGGGCGCCTATCGGGAGACGATGAGCCGCGGCGCCACCTACATCTCCACCGAGCACCTGCTGCTGGGCATCGCGCGCGAGGGCAACGGCGTGGCCATGGAGGCGCTCGCGCGTATGGGCGTCTCGGCGGATGCCGTCCGCAATGCCGTGGACGGGCTCATCGAGCAGAACTCCCCGGCAGACGCCGCGCCCCAGGTCCAGGAGGTGCGCATTGGCCCGGAGGGCGTGTCCGTGGGGCCAGCCCGCACCAGCTCCTCGTCCTCTGACGACGGCTCGATGCTCGAGCAGTATGGCCGCAACCTCACGGCCATCGCCGCCGAGGGCAAGCTCGACCCCGTCATTGGCCGCGACCGTGAGGTCGAGCGCGTCATGCAGGTGCTTGCGCGACGCCAGAAGAACAACCCGCTCATCCTGGGCGACCCGGGTGTGGGCAAGACGGCCATCGTCGAGGGCCTTGCCCAGCTCGTGGCTGCCGGCACGGTGCCCGACATGCTGCGTGGCAAGCAGATCTGGACGCTTGACGTCTCCGCGCTCGTCGCTGGCTCCAAGTACCGCGGCGAGTTCGAGGACCGCCTCAAGAAGGTCATCGCCGAGGTGGAGAAGGACGGCAACGTCATCCTGTTCATCGACGAGATGCACACGATCATCGGCGCGGGCTCAGCCGAGGGCTCCATCGACGCGGCGAGCATCCTGAAGCCGCCCCTCTCGCGCGGAGAGATCCAGGTCATCGGTGCCACGACGGCGGAGGAGTACCGCAAGCACATCGAGAAGGACTCCGCGCTCGAGCGACGCTTCCAGCCCGTGAACATCAACGAGCCGAGCGTTGCCGACACGCTCCAGATCATCCGTGGCCTTGAGCCGGCCTACGAGAAGCACCACCACGTGCGCTACACGCCCGAGGCCCTCGAGGCTGCCGTCACGCTGTCCGACCGCTACATCCAAGACCGATTCCTGCCCGACAAGGCCATCGACGTCATCGACGAGGCGGGCGCTCGCACGCGCGTGCACAACATGACGCTTCCGCCGGAGATATCTGCCGTTGACGAGGACCTCAAGCACGTCCGTGCCGAGAAGCGAGACATGGTGAGCGCCCAGGAGTTCGAGCAGGCGGCCCGCCTTCGAGACCGCGAGAAGGAGCTCATCGCCAAGCGTGGCGAGCTTGAGGACGCCTGGCACGAGCGCATGGAGGGCAAGGTCGTCACCGTCGATGAGAACGTCATCGCAGACGTCGTCTCCTCCATCACGGGCGTGCCGGTCTCGAACCTGTCCGAGGCCGAGGCATCCAAGCTCCTGCGCTGCGAGAGCGTGCTGCACGAGCGCGTCATCGGCCAGGACGAGGCCGTGAGCGCCGTTGCCCGTGCCATCCGGCGCAGCCGCTCGCCGCTCAAGGACCCGCGTCGTCCCGGCGGCTCGTTCGTGTTCCTCGGCCCGTCCGGCGTGGGCAAGACCGAGCTCGCAAAGTCCCTCGCGGAGTTCCTCTTTGGCTCGCAGGACGCTCTCATCACGTTTGACATGAGCGAGTTCATGGAGAAGTTCGCCGTGAGCAAGCTCGTTGGCGCGCCCCCGGGATACGTGGGCTACGACGAGGGCGGCGAGCTCACGAAGGCTGTGCGTCGCAGGCCCTACTCCGTTGTCCTGTTCGATGAGATCGAGAAGGCCCACCCGGACGTCTTCAACATCCTGCTGCAGATCCTTGACGAGGGCAGGCTCACGGACGGGCAGGGCCGCAAGGTGGACTTCTCGAACACCGTGATCATCATGACGAGCAACGTCGGCGCGCGCGAGATCGCAAAGCCGGGTGCCATGGGATTTGGCGCGAGCACCGGCCAGCTCTCTGACGCAGAGATCAAGAGTCGTGCGATGGGCGAGCTCAAGAAGCTCTTCCGCCCGGAGTTCCTCAACCGCGTGGACGAGATCGTCGTCTTCAAGTCCCTCACGAGCGCTCAGATTCGCGGCATCGTTGACCTCATGGTGGGCGAGCTGCGCAACCGTCTCATTGGCCAGGACATGTCCATCGAGCTCACGGACGCGGCCAAGGACCTCCTCGCGAAGGAGGGTACCGACCCGGTCTATGGTGCGCGCCCGCTGCGTCGCGCCATCCAGACCCTCATCGAGGACCCGCTTGCCGAGCAGCTGCTCGAGAACGGCTGGGGTGCCGGCGACATCGTCCTTGTTGACGTTGGCGAGGACGGCAAGCTGGCGTTTGCCAAGGGGGTCGGGGCCATTCCCGAGCGCACCGAGCGCGAGCACATGGACCTTCCGGCTGCCACGGGCACCTGGTCTGCCCCCGCTGCCGGTGGCTCTCCTCACACCGAGGGCGACAGCGGCCTTGCCGCGGCAGGCAACTAGGACATACCCACAGCTGAAACTGAGAAGGCGGCTGCCACCCAATCGGATGGCAGCCGCCTTATTTGCGACGAGAGCTGATCGCGAGCGTAGCTATCTGGCCACTATGGGCCCCAAGATTGCCTCACAAGTGACCGATTGACTACAGTCGCAAGCGCCGAATCTATTGGGCCAGAGCCGTGCAGAGCGCGTCGATGAGGGAGACGGCGAGCATCTGCGAGTCGTTGACCGTAAACGAGCCGTCGTAGGAGCCGGCCGGCAGCTCCACGCGCACGACGGGAGGCTTTGCGCGCGAGCTCTCGAGCGCCGTGCGAAGGCGGAGCGCTAGGTCGTCACCCTCTGTCATCGTGACGTTGGCAACGTTTGAGACGGCTGGCCGCGGCGTCGTGGCAAGCACGAGCACGGCGTCGTCCGCGCTCGTGGCGGCGTCGACGCTCTCGATGAGGCGTAGGCCCGTGTGCTCGGACGTGGCGCTCGCGATGTTCCAGATGCGTCCGGCGACGTTTCTGGAGATGGGGTCCTCGGCCGTGAGCGCCAGGTGGGCGTCATCGAGCACGAGCGCCGCACGGGCGAATCCCATGCCGCTCTGCGGGTGCGGCCCGTTGGCGGGCTTGCCGGCCCACACGTGACGAAGTCGCTCGAGGGCATCGAACGTGTCGGAGAAGGCGATGCCGTCTGCGAGCATGCCGACGTTCTCCTGGAACATCTTGACGGCTCCCTCGGTGTGAGGTCCGTAGTAGCCATCGACCTCTCCACACGAGAAGCCCAGCACGTTGAGGGCGTTCTGGAGACAACGGACGTCGTTTCCATGGAAGTTGGGGAGTCGCAGGTAGAGGGTGCGGTCGCCCATCTGGTAGCACTCGTCCACGAGGGCAGACCAGCATGCGACGTCCACCTCGGGCGTCAGCGACAGGTTGTGCTCGAGGCGGAAGCGCGCCACGGCGTTTGCCGTCGACTGCCCAAAGGCGGCCCCACCGCGCTCCTCCACGGCAATCTCGTAGCCAAGCGAGGCCAGGCGCTCCTGAACGTCCTCGACGGCGGTTCCCGTCATGCCCTCACGTATCGGTTCCATCTGTGTCTCCTCGGTATCGTCGCGGGGCGAGCCCCACGGCCTCGCGGGTGTGTGCCCGCGGATTGCAAAAGTCTAGCTTGCGCGCCTCACGAAGAACTGCGCCATCGCGCAGAGAAGCTCGGCGGCCTCGTGTGTGACGAGCCCCCTGCTCGCAAGGTCATGGGCGCCCTGCTCGGCTCGTCTTGCCTCGCGCTCCGCAAGCTGGCTGCAGTGCGCGATGCCGCCGCCCGCCTCGATGAGCTCGACGGCGCGGGCAAGCTCATCGGCGTTGGTGGTGCCGTCCTCGAGAATGGCGACGAGCTCCTCTCGGTCCCGTGTGTCCAGGCTCGCGAGCGCGTAGACGACGGCGAGCGTGCGCTTGCCCTCGGTGATGTCGCTGCGGAAGTCCTTGCCCTGGGCCTCGGCGTCTCCGACGAGGTTGAGCAGGTCGTCCTGCAGCTGGAAGGCGATGCCTGCGCTTATGCCCACCTGGCGAAGCCCCTCGACGGCCTCGGGTGTGGCCCCGGCCGCCACGGCACCCACGGCAAGCGGTGAGGCGGCCGTGTAGTGGGCCGTCTTGCTTCTCACCATGTAGAGGTAGTCTGCCTCGGTGACGTCCCAGCGGCCGTCGCGCGCCCAACCGAGGTCGAGGGCCTGCCCCTCGAGCGTGTGGCGCTCCATGGAGACGAGCTCGCCGAGCACCTTGGCCTTGCGGTCTTGGGGCAGGGCGCCGTCTGCGAGAACGACCTCGATCACCTGTGTGAGCGCCAGATCGCCCATGTTCGTGGCAAGCCCCGTTCCCTCGGTGAGGTACAGGCAGGGCTTGCCGCGACGCAGCTCGCTCTCGTCGGCGATGTCGTCATGGATGAGCGCTGCGCTCTGGAACAGCTCGATGCCCATCGCGGGCGCCAGCGCGAGGTGCGGCTCACCGCCCACTGCCTCGGCGCCGAGCAGACACAGGACGGGGCGCACGCGCTTGCCGCCACCCTCGGTGAACGCGGCGAGGGGAGCGTAGAGGTAGCGCTCCAGGTCTCTCGCGGGCTCGTTGGCGTGGGCGAGGGGCGCCGCCGCGGCGTTGCCGAGGGCGGACTCCACGAGCGGCAGGCGCCTCTTGAGGTAGGCGACGAAGGGGTTCTCGCTCACGAGCTACTCCTCGAAGCCGTTCGGGTTCTTGGACTGCCAGTTCCAGGAGTCGCGGCACATGTCGTCGATGTCGTACTTGGCCTCCCAGCCCATCTGCTCCTTGGCCTTGGAGCAGTCGGCGTAGTTCTCGGCCACGTCGCCGGGGCGGCGCGGGTCGATGACGTAGGGAACCTCATGGCCGCAGGCCTTCGAGAAGGCCTCGATGATCTGGAGCACGGAGGTGCCGCGGCCGGTGCCGAGGTTGAAGACCTCGACGCCCTCGCGGCCGTTCATCCACGCGAGCGCGGCGGCATGTCCGCTCGCGAGGTCGCAGACGTGGATGTAGTCGCGCACGCCGGTGCCGTCGGGCGTGGGATAGTCATTGCCAAAGACGTGGACCTCGCTGCGCTTGCCGATGGCCGTCTGGGCAACGTAGGGCAGCAGGTTGTTGGGGATGCCCTTGGGGTCCTCGCCCATGAGTCCGCTGGGGTGGGCTCCGATGGGGTTGAAGTAGCGAAGCAGCACGACGTTCCACTCCGGGTCGGCCGTGTGCAGGTCGGTGAGGATCTGCTCGATCATCCACTTGGTCCAGCCATAGGGGTTCGTGGCGCTCTTCTTGGGGCTGGCCTCGGTGAGGGGCAGGGAGTCCGGGTCGCCGTAGACGGTGGCGGAGCTCGAGAAGATGATGGACTTGCAGCCGTGGTTGCGCATGACGTCCACGAGCGTGAGCGTGTTGCCCAGGTTGTTCGTGTAGTACTCGATGGGCTTGGAGACGGACTCGCCCACGGCCTTGAAGCCGGCGAAGTGAATCACGCGGTCGATGTCGTTCTCGTCAAAGATGCACTCGAGGGCCTCGCGGTCGTTGACGTCGGCGCGGTAGAAGGAGAGGCGCTTGGCGGCCTCGTCGCCCACGATGGTGTCGATGCGGTCGAGGACCTTTTCGGATGCGTTGGAGAGGTCGTCCACGATGACGACCTGATAGCCGTCCTGAAGCAGCTCGACGCACGTGTGGCTGCCGATGAAGCCGGCGCCGCCGGTGACGAGCACGCAGGTGTCCTTGGGGTCCTTCTTTTCGCTCATGGCATTCCTTTCGCCGAGGCGTTCGCAGACATGGGGCTAGCCCCGTCCATACCAGCCTTCCATTATAGAGTGGCGCGGCTGGTTGGGGTGGCGATGGGGCGACTGTTGCGTCTGTGATGCGCCGCATGAGAAGGGCCGCCCCGAGCGAATCGCGAGCGGCCCTTGGTGTTCGATGGGTGCTAGGCGGCCCAGCCCCAGCGCGGGGTGACCGTGGTGCCGTAGGTGTTGATCCAGGTGTCGAGCCCCATGGTCTGGATGGAGCCGACGTTGTGCATGACCATGCCGCCGCCGATGTAGATGCCCACGTGCCCGTAGACGCGGCCTGCGGAGGTCCCCGTCCACGTGGACACGGCCACGATCATGCCGGGCTGCAGGTCTCCCTTGTTGGAGCTCGTGCAGAAGTTCCAGTACATGTTGTTGGCGTTGCCGCCGGGGTAGCCGTAGCCTGCGGCGCTGTAGACCTGCGAGACCCACATGGCGCACAGGCCGGAGCCGGGCGACCCCACGCGATAGCAGGCGTTCACGATGGCCTGGCCCTTGGAGCTGGCGTTGCCCGAGCTCACGGTTCCGCTGACGCCCGAGCTGCCGCGGTTGGAGGACGCGGCTGCGGCCGCCTTGCGCGCGGCCTCGGCTGCTGCTGCCTGGCGCTTCTCCTCCTCGGCCGCGGCGAGGATCTCCGCGTCGCGCTTCTCCATGAGGGCGCGGACGTCGTCGGAGAGGTTCGCCACGATCGACGAGGCCTCGTCCTGCTTGGCCTGCACGGCGGCGAGCTCCTGGCTCTGCTGCTCCTTGAGCTGTTCGAGGTCCGACTTCTGGCTCTCGAGCTGGGCCTTCTGGGAGTCGAGCTCGGCCTTTGCCCGCTTGACGTCATCGATGAGCTGCTCGTCGCTCGCGTTGATCTTGCCCATGTAGTACAGGTTGTTCGTGAGCTCCTCGAAGTTGGAGGAGTTGAGCAGCACGGACAGGAAGTCCGTGCCTCCCGTCTTGTAGCTGCTCGAGATGCGGCTGGCGAGGACGTCTTGCTTGTCGGCGATCTCTGCCTGCTTGGCGTCGATCTGTGACTGCGTGTCGTCAATGCTCGCCTGGACCTGCTCGATCTGGCTCACGGTGTCGTTGAGCTGCTCGTTCAAGGACACGTACTCGTCAGAGATGGCGTCGAGCTTCTTCTGGGCCTCGTCGAGCTGGGCCTGCGCCGAGTTGAGGGCGTTCGTGGTCTCGCGAGACGCCTCGGCGGCGATGGCGCGCAGGGGACTCGAGACGAGACCGGCCGTGACGGCCGTGATGCCGAGCATGGCCTTGAGCGCGGCGCGGCGCGTCATGAGGCCGCTGCGCTCTATGGGCGCGCTCCCGGAGGGGCGCTGGGGGGTTCGTGACATGGTGGCTCCAATTGAGATGCGTTTATGCGTGCCACTTGCGTAGGGAAGAGCATAACCCAACGCGCCACAAAACAAGGGAACTTCACGGCGCGATGACGCGAGCGGTGACAGATGGGGATGGGCCAATCTGTCACCGAGACGGCCGCGGTGTCTGGGCCGATTGCCGCCACGACGGTGTCCGGGCTGACTGAGACCGCCGCAGGCTACAGCCCGACGGGCTGCCACTCGTCGTGGTTGCAGATCCATGCTTGGGGCTCCTCGACGCTGAAGAACGTGAGCGTGGGGTCATCCGGCCCGTCATAGCGCTCGCCCAGCCCCTCGAGGTGGCGCCAGCCCGCCTCGCGCATGGAGGGGTTGGCGCGGTCCTCGAGGCCGGCACGCCCGCGCAGGATGAGCCAGCCGTGCCCCGGCCACCAGGCCGTGGCCTCGAAGCGCTGGTTTCTCGTGAGCTCCTCCCAGACGTCCTTGGTGGTGGCGGTGCAGAACCACAGCCTGCCGTCCTGGATGGCGGCAAACGAGAAGGGCCTGACGTGCGGCTGGCCGTCCACGGAGGTTGCGAGGTACCACGCCGGGACGGACGTGAGGTAGGTGAGGACCGTCTCGAGTCCGCTCTTGTCCATGCTCATGGGGTCTCCTTTCGGGGAGGCTGACAAGGGCTATCCCCCCTGTCAGCCAAGTGCGTTTATCGCGAGGGTCATGGCGAGAAGGACGACGTAGACAAGCACGGCCACGGCGTCTCGGGTGCCGAGCCTGAGCGGGCGCAGGGTCGTGCGCCCCTGTCGGCCGTGGTAGCAGCGCGCGTCCATGGCCTCGCTCAGCGTCTCGGCGTGGCGGAAGACGCCCGCCATCAGGGGGACGGCCACGCTCGAGACCTGGCGGATGCCCCGAACGGGGCTGCCGGCGAGCCTGGCCCCCCGGCTTTGCTGGGCGAGGCGGATGTCGTGCATCTCGGCGACGAGCTGGGGAACAAAGCGCAGGGCGATGCCGGCGATCATGCCCAGCTCGTGCGCGGGGACCCCAAAGCGGGCGAGTGGCGAGATCAGCGCCTCCAGGGCCTCCGTGAGGTCGAGCGTGGGCGTGACCATCGTGACGAGGGCCATCCCCAACATCATGAGCGTGATGCGCGCCGCCGTGAGCGCCGCCGCGTGCAGGCTCCCCGTGCTGACCTCGATGATGCCCCAGCTCACGAGCGTGGTGCCGCCCTGCTGCGTGAAGAGCCTGAGCAGGGAGACGAGCACGACGATGCCCAGCGTTGGCGCGAGGGCCCGCAGTGCCCTCGCCGGCGTGATGCGCGCGCATGCGTACAGGGAGACGATGGCGACAAGCGAGGGCAGAAGCCCCGTGAAGTCGCGCGCCTGCAGCACGAGCACGAGAAACGCGACGCCAAGCAGGAGCTTCGTGCGCGGGTCGAGGCGATGGAGCGCGGAGGTGCCGGCAACGTAGCTGCCAAACGTGAAGGTGCTGCTCATCGCTCGCCTCCGCTGACCTGGGCGGTGCCGGTACCTGCGGGGGCGCCAGCCCCCAGGCGGGTGGCGAGGTCCGACGCGAGTGCGTCGGGCGTGTAGAGCGCGTCTCGGCGCAGGGGCCAGCCAAGCTCGATGAGCCGCGATGCCATCTCCTGCGCGCCCGGAAGGCCAAGGCCCGCGCGCCGCAGCTCGTCTGCGTGCGAGAATACCTCGGCCGGCGTGCCCTCGAGGAGTCTCTCGCCATGGTCGAGCACGACCACGCGGTCGCACAGCTCGGCGGCGTCGTCCATGCTGTGGGAGGTCATGACGATGGTGCGGCCCTGCGCATGCAGCTTGCGCAACAGCCGCAGGAACTCGCGGCGGCTGCGGGGGTCAAGGCCGGCAACGGGCTCGTCGAACACGAGGACGTCCGGCTCCATGGCGAGCACGCCGGCGAAGGCAATGCGCCGCTGCTGGCCGCCGGAGAGCGCAAAGGGGGAGACGTCACCCATGGCCTCGGGGTCGAGGCCGACGCCGCGTATGGCTTTGTCAACGCGCGCGGCGAGCTCCGCGCCCGTGATGCCGAGGTTTCTCGGGCCAAAGGCCACGTCCTCGCGAACCGTGCGCGCGAACAGCTGACGCTCGGGATATTGGAACACGACGCCCACGCGGCCCGCGGCCTTGCACGTGACGCGCCCGCGGGTTGGCTTCTCGAGCCCGGCCAGCAGCTGCACGAGCGTGGACTTGCCCGATCCCGTGTGGCCGAGAAGGCCGAGGACCTCGCCCTCGCGCACCTCGATCGAGATGTCCCGCAGCGCAGGGCAGGCCCCACGCTCGTAGGCAAACGACACGTCCTCGACCCTCAGCGCGCAGCTGCCCTCGGCGCCCGAGGTGCCCGAGGCGCCCGAAGACGCCTGGGCCCTTTGGGCCGTCGTGGTGCCCAAAGGGGTCAGGCACCTTTGGGCTGCCTGGGCCTGGAGCTCGCCGAGCATGGCGTCGACGGTCACGCGCGGGGTGAGGCCTGGGAGCTTCTCTCGCAGCTCGAGGCCAACGCGGTAGGGCATCGGGATGTCGAGGCCAAGGCTGGACAGCACGTCTGCCTGCGAGAACACCTCGTCAGGCGTGCCGTCGAGTGCCACGCGCCCGTGGCTGAGCACGACGACGCGCTCGGCCTCGGCGGCCTCCTCCATGAAGTGGGTGATCATGACGATCGACATGCCCTGACTGTGGAGCCTGTGGCACGCATGCATGAGCGCGGCGCGCCCACGGGGGTCGAGCATGGAGCTTGCCTCGTCGAGCACGAGCGTCTGCGGACGCATGGCGAGCACGCCGGCAAGTGCCAGGCGCTGCTTCTGCCCGCCGGACAGGCTTGCCGTCTCGCGCCGCTCGAAGCCGGAGAGGCCGACCGCGGCGAGCGCCTCGGTGACGCGGGTGCGCAGCTCGTCGGTGGGCACGCCGAGGTTCTCGGGCCCAAACGCCACGTCGTCCTCGACGATTCCGGCGACGATCTGGTCGTCCGGGTTCTGGAACACGAGGCCCACGCGGCTGCGGATGTCATAGACGTTGCGGCGCGTCGCCGTGTCGAGGCCATCGACCGTCACGTGGCCGGAGCCGGGGACGAGCAGGGCGTCGAGGTGGCGCGCCAGCGTGGACTTGCCCGAGCCGTTGCCCCCCAGGACGCTCACGAACTCGCCGTCCGTGATGGTGAGGCTCACGCCATCGAGCGCGTCATGCGTCCCGTCGTAGGAGTAGTGGAGGCTGGCGCACTCGATCATGCGCGCCCGTTGTCCTTCTCGGGCTTGATGAGGCTGGTGAGGGACCTGAACGCGACGAGCGTGAGCGCCGAGTTCAGGATGGTCTTCACCAGGTTGAACGGCAGCACCGCGGGGAGGATGAGCGGCATGATGGCGTCTGCGGAGCCGTACCAGAACGCAACGCCGATCGTGAGGTTGGCAACGATGGAGCCGGCCGTGGCGAGCACGACGCCCAGGGCCAGGCCACCGATGGCGCCCGCGTTGCTGCGGGCGCGCGCGTAGACGAGTGCGGCGGGCGCCACATAGCAGACGGTGGCGACCACGTTCATGAGCGAGCCCACCCACTCGCCGGTGACCAGGCCGTGGAGGCATGCGGTGAGGATGCCCACGACAAGTCCCGGGCCCGTGCCAAAGGCCAGGCCGCTCACCATGGCGGGCACGAGGGAGGGGTCATACGTGAGGAACGGCGCCGTCGGGATGAGCGGGATCTGCACGAACGAGAAGACCGTGCCCAGGGCGCACATGAGCGCCATCGTGACGAGTTGGCGCGTGGACCAGCGGTTCGTGTTCTCGAACTCGAGGTGTCCCTGAGCGTCTGCATTTGGCTGATGCGTGGATGTGGCCATGGGTGGCCCTCCGTTTCTTCCATCCGGACTTTGACCGTTGGCCCCGGACTCGCACCGGGTCAGCCGCGTATTCGCGGGTCGCGGGCTTCTGGGGGCGTGCGCCCTCCCAGTTACCGCCAGTGGGGAATCTCACCCCGCCCTGAAACTGACAAGGCAAGCCTAGCACGCGGCCCCTCGCTGTCAATGGGTACGGTAGGATTGCTAGGAACAAGCCGACACACGCAAGGAGCCGATATGTCACAGGACCGAGAAAGACTGGATGCCCTCGCCCATGCCCTGGAGAGCGTCGTGGGTGCGGACGCCGTGCGCCGCGACGAGCCGATGAGCGCGCACACCACCTTCAAGGTCGGTGGCCCCGCGGACCTGTTCGTCTCGCCCGCGTCCGAGGACGAGCTCGTGCGCGTCGTGCGCGCCTGCCGAGACACGGGGGTGCCCCACTTCCTTCTCGGCCTGGGCTCTGACCTGCTCGTGGGCGACGGCGGCTATCGCGGCGTCATGGTCGACTGTGCGGGTGCCCTCGATGACATCCTCATGCTCGGAGACCCGCGCGAGCGCTGCCAGATCGTGTGCGAGGCGGGCGCCGCCATCGCCGACGCCTCGGCGCTTGCGGCCTCGCTTGGCCTTACGGGTCTCGAGTTTGCCTGCGGCATCCCGGGAAGCGTCGGCGGTGCCGTGTTCATGAACGCCGGCGCCTACGATGGGTGCTGCGCCGACGTCCTCGAGAGCGTGCGCTGCCTCATGCCGAGCGGGTTTGTCGAGGAGATCCCCGCGGGCGAGCTCGAGATGGGCTACCGCACGAGCCGCGTGCGCACGGAGGGGCTCGTTGTGCTCTCCGCCACGTTTGCGCTCGAGCCCGGTGACGCCGCGGCCATCGCCGCGCGCGTGGCGGAGCTCACGGAGGCCCGCGAGAGCAAGCAGCCCCTCGAGCTGCCCAGCGCCGGCTCCACGTTCAAGCGTCCGGAGGGCCACTTCGCCGGTAAGCTCATCACCGATGCGGGTCTCAAGGGCTACCAGGTTGGCGGTGCCGCCGTCTCCACGAAGCACGCGGGCTTCGTCGTGAACGTGGGTGGAGCCACCGCCGGAGACGTGCGTGCGGTCATCTCGCACGTCCAGGACGAGGTCAAGCGCCAGTTCGACGTCTCTCTCGAGCCCGAGGTCCGCTTCGTGGGCGAGTTCTAGGAGCTGGCGCGGAGGGAGCCGTCCCTTTGTCAGCCGAGCTCGGCGTGGAGCTCGAGCAGGGGCAGGATGACGCCCGCCGTTGCCGGGAAGTCGACGGGCGACGTGGTCATGACGGCGATGACGACGTCGCCCGTCTCCGTGCGCACGACGCCCGCGTCGACCGTGGTGGCAAATCCGGAGGCGTCGTCTGGGTACCAGCCCGCCTTGGCCCACGTCGTGCCCCATGCGCGTCCCACGTGCGAGAGCGACGAGATCTCCGGCGTCTGGAGCTCGTTGGCGAGCCATGCCGCGCCCGGCTCGCCAGACTCGAGGTATGCGCGGCACTGGTCCCACAGCGCAACCATCTGCTCCGGGGTGACGAACTCATAGAAGTTATCGGCGATGCTCTGCTCGCTCTGTGGCTCGGCGGCGGCCTCCACCTCGTCCGTGATTCCCGCATGGGGCAGTTGTTCGGCCCCCGATGCGTTGACGAGCGCCGCCATCGGGTCGTTGCCGTACTGGCTTCTGAGCGAGGCATAGGCGTCGTTGTCCGAGTAGCGCAGGATGGCATCGATGCGGGCGTCTGCCTGGGCGGTGTCTCCCAGCGCGGCCCTCACGACGCTCGTGACGTAGGGGCCCTTGATCGAGCTTGCCGAGTAGAACGAGCGGTCCGCGTGGTAGGACACGGTGGTGCCCGTCTGGGTGTCAAGCATGAGGAAGCCCACGTCGTGGCCGCCCGACTCGATGGCGCGGATGGCGGCGTTGAGGCCCGCGAGCTTGGCTGCGGGCACGGTGGCGCCCTGCACCTCGACGGGAGAGCCCTCCTCGGCCTGCGATGCCAGGGGATTGAGGAGCTCGTCTGAGAAGCGAGCCGAGTCCCGGGCGCTTGCGATCAGCTCGATGCTGGTGCCTGCGCTCGCTCTCTGGCCGGCGTCCAGGCTCGTCACGGGTGTCACGAGCCTGGACGCGAGCAGTGCCAACGCGGCGATGGCGAGCGAGGCGGCTGCGACCACGCCGAAGTTCTCGACCCTCTCCTGCTTGCTCATGCGTCCCTTACCCCGCTCGCTGAGCTAGTTCTTGAGCGAGTTGAGCGGCGCCGGGAAGCGGCCGCCGCGATGCGCCAGGACGGTGCCCGCGTTGGGGTTCACGTGCATGACGGGGGCGCGGCCGAACAGGCCGCCGAACTCGACGGAGTCGCCCTCGGACTTGCCGATGGCGGGGATGAGGCGCACGGCCGTCGTCTTGTTGTTGATGACGCCGATGGCCATCTCGTCGGCGATGATGCCGGCGATGGCCTCCACGGGCGTGTCTCCGGGCACGGCGATCATGTCGAGGCCCACGGAGCACACGCAGGTCATGGCCTCGAGCTTCTCGAGCGACAGCGCGCCCGCCTCGGCGGCGTCGATCATGCCGGCGTCCTCGGAGACGGGGATGAACGCGCCAGACAGGCCGCCCACGCTCGAGCTTGCCATGACGCCGCCCTTCTTGACCGCGTCGTTGAGCATGGCCAGGGCGCACGTGGTGCCCGGGCCGCCGCACTGGCCAACGCCGATGATCTCCAGGATGCGGGCCACGGAGTCGCCGATGGCGGGCGTGGGGGCAAGCGACAGGTCCACGATGCCCTTCTCCTTGCCAAGGCGGCGGGCCGCCTCGCGACTCATGAGCTCGCCGGCTCGCGTGATCTTGAAGGCCGTCTGCTTGATGCGCTCGGCCACGTCCATCATGCTTGCCGTCTCGGGGAGCTCCTCGAGGGCGGCGGCCATGACGCCGGGACCCGAGACGCCAACGTTGATGACGGCGTCGGCCTCGCCCGAGCCGTGCGTGGCGCCGGCCATGAACGGGGAGTCCTCCACCATGTTTGAGAACACGACGAACTTGCTTGCGCCGATGGAGTCCTGGTCTGCCGTGAGGCGCGCGCAGTCGAGCACGGTCTGGGCAACCATGAGCACGGCGTCCATGTTGATGCCCGCGCGCAGGCTTGCGACGTTGACGCTCGAGCAGACGCGGCTCGTGTTGGCGAGCGCCTCGGGGATGCAGCTGATGAGGCGGCGGTCCGCGTCGCCGATGCCCTTGTGGACAAGGGCGGAGTAGCCGCCGAGGTAGTCGATGCCGAGCGTGGCGGCGGCGCGGTCAAGCGCGTGGGCGAGCGGGACGAGGTCCGCATCGGGACAGGCCGCGGCTATCTGCGCGATGGGCGTCACGGAGACGCGCTTGTTCACGATGGGGATGCCGTACTCGCGCTCGAGGCTCTCGGCCACGGGTACGAGGTTCTCGGCCGTCTTGGTGATGTGGTCGTAGACCTTGGTGCACATGCGGTCGAGGTTGGAGTCCGCGCAGCCCATGAGGTTGATGCCCATGGTGATCGTGCGGATGTCGAGGTGCTGCTCGGTGACCATGTTGAGGGTCTCGGCGACCTCTTCTGCGGTGATTGCCACTGTGTCCCCTTAGCTCTCGCTTTGTACGACGCGTCCATTATGCACAGACGGCCGGGCCGCATGCGCGCTTGTTGCGAGCTGTTTACGTGGAGCGTGGTGACAGATTGGCCTAGCGCCAGGTGGGCTGCACGGCCATGCCCACGAGGCTCGCGCCCGTGTGGACGATGAGGTCTGGCGAGATGCCGCTCTCCACCACGTCCACGACGTTGGGGATCGTCTCGCGGATGCGGGCGGAGAGCTCGCCCAGGCGGTCCTCGGCCTTGGTGCAGCACACGGCGCAGACGACCTTCTCGTAGCGCTTGGCCTGCTCCTGGATGAACGACAGCTCGGCGGCGAGCGCCTTCTCCCAACCGCGTGCCTTCTTGACCGTGGCGTACTTGCCCTGCTCGTCGCAGTAGAAGACGGGCTTGATGTTGAGGGCGCTGCCCAGCCGGTACGTTGCCTCGTTGATGCGGCCGCCATGGCGCAGGTACTTGAGCTCGCGCACCGTGAAGTAGACGCGCGTGTGCTCGGAGAGGTCGGCGAGCCTGGGGCCGAGCTCGCCATAGGGCACGCCGGCCTCGACCATCTCGGTGGCTGCCATGACCACAAGCCCCGCCGCCACGCCGATGCTCTTCGTATCCACGACGGTGACGGGGAAGCCTTCCATCTGGCTCGCGACGAGCTCGACGGTCTGGTTCGTGGCCGACAGGCCCGAGCTGATCGTCACGAACACGGCGCGCTCGTAGCCGTCCGCGCGCGCGGCCTCGAGCGCGTCCTGGATGTCTTTGGGGGAGGGCAGGCTCGTCGTGGGGATCTCGGTGGCAAAGCGGTCTATGACCTCGTCGGTGGTGATGTCGACGCCGGAGCGGAACGTGCCGTCGGAGTAGTTGACGAGAAGCGACACGTTGCGCACGTCATGGGCGGCGGCGAAGTCTGCGGGGACGTTCGTGCCCGTATCCGTGAGGATGGCGATGCGCTGTTCGTTCATGCGTGCTCCTTGCGTGGGATGGGCGGCGCCGCGTGGCGCGCCTCGTGATCGTGCTTGCTGTCGTCTATTCTATCTAGTATTCAAAACTAGATGAGCACATATCGATAATGTGTAAACTTGCCATGAGACGGCCGGCTCGGCCGGGGAGGGTGGCGGCAACATGACGCTTGACGAGGACGGCGCGCGCGCTCTGGCGCGTCGCATGCGCGAGGCCCACATCATGCGCATCGACGAGATGCCGAGGATCGAGCTGTACCTCGACCAGGTGCTCGCGCTCGTCTCGCAGAGCCTGTCGTTCATGGCCTTGCCGGGCGAGGAGCTCATCACGGGCTCCATGGTGAACAACTATGTGAAGCAGCGCGTCGTGCCCGCGCCGCGACGTCGCCGCTACACGCGCAGGCACGTGGCGACGCTCACGTTCGTCTGCGCGTTCAAGCGCGTGTTCTCCATCAACGAGATAAAGGCGCTGTACGAGGCGTGCATAGACGAGGGCGTGAACGTGGCGAGTGCCTACGACGAGCTTGCGGGCGCCCTCGAGCAGGCCGTTGCCCAGCGCTTCGAGGGCGAGGGAGCGCTTGCCACCCCGCGCGTGACCCTCGTGGGGGCCTCGGGCGCGGAGGTGGCGCCCGGCATCTCCCGCGTCATGGCTGCCGGCGTTGAGGCCGTGGCCGACAAGGTCTTCGTCGAACGGAGCCTGTAGCGGGACCAAAGGGGACGGGTTCGTTTGGTCCCGGTGGCATCGGTGCTGCGGTCAACTGTCACCGCGCCGTGCCCATCGAGCTAGTACAATGAATCGTTAGCGTAAATGCGGCAGATGCCCCCGCGGGCGTCGCAGATAGAAGGAGTGTCAATGAGCACGGTCTACGTCTTTGGTCACAAGAACCCCGACAACGACGCCATCATGAGCGCCGTCGTCCTGTCCCAGCTGCTCAACCAGGTGAACTACGACGGCAACGAGTACAAGGCCTGCGCCCTGGGCGCCCTGCCCGCCGAGAGCGCCAAGCTCCTCGCCGAGGCCGGCGTCGCCGAGCCCGAGCAGATTGAGAGCGTCGAGGCGGGCCAGCTCGTCGTGCTGACCGACCACAACGAGTCCGCGCAGTCCGTCGAGGGCCTCAAGGGCGCCGTCGTGGCCGGCGTCGTTGACCACCACCGCATCGGTGACTTCGAGACGGCCGCCCCGCTGCACTACATCTGCCTGCCCTGGGGCTCCAGCTGCACCATCGTCGCCAAGCTGTTCGAGGTCCTCGGCCAGCAGCCTACCGACGTCCAGGCGAAGCTGCTGCTCTCTGCCATGATGACCGACACGCTCATGCTCAAGAGCCCCACGACCACCGACGTCGACCGCGCCATGGCCGCCAAGCTTGGCCAGCAGGTGGGCGTCGACCCCGTCAAGTTCGGCATGGAGGTCTTCCTCAGCCGCCCGTCCGGCTCCTTCACGGCCGCCGAGATGGTGGGCAACGACATCAAGATGTTCGAGCCCGCCGGCAGCAAGCTGCTCATCGGCCAGTACGAGACAGTCGACAAGACCCGCGCCCTCGGCATGATCGACGAGATCCGCGAGGCCATGCGCGCCTACGCCGCCGACAAGGGCGCCGACGGCATCGTCCTGTGTGTCACCGACATCATGGAGGAGGGCTCCCAGGTCCTGTTCGAGGGCGACACCGAGCTTGCCCAGAAGGGCCTCGGCATCGCCGACGAGCACGACGGCGTGTGGATGCCCGGCGTCCTCTCCCGCAAGAAGCAGGTCGCCGCGCCGATCCTGGCCGCCGCGGAGTAGCGCCCGCCTCGCAAGTTGCGGATGATTTGAGTATCCGCTGCGTAACGCCTTCGCCCGGCAATCTCGCCAGGGTATACATTCTGTAGCAAGCAACGGGGCCGCCGGCGCGCACGAGCGCTGGCGGCCCTTCTGAGACGCGGGGCCAGGTTCTCCGCGCAAGGATGGGCGACAAGCCCAGAACGGAGCGACATGACCCAGACCCCTGAGTCCATCATCGACGAGGAGATCATCGGCATCGATGCGGTTGCGCGTCGGATCGAGAAGCGCGACTCGATCCATGAGATCACCTCGAACGGAACGATCGCGGCGGCCGTGATGGTGCTCGCGGCCATCCTCGCCGTCATCGTGGCCAACACGCCCGCCTACGAGGCGGTCCATCACTTCTTCGAGACCGGCGTGACGCTCGGCATCGGCTCGTGGTCTGCGACGCTCACGCTCGAGCAGTTCGTGAACGACTTCCTCATGGCCATCTTCTTTCTGCTCGTGGGCATCGAGCTCAAGTACGAGATGACGGTGGGCCAGCTGAGGCGCCCGCGCCAGGCCGCGCTGCCCATGCTTGCGGCCGTGGGCGGCGTCGCGGTTCCCTCCATCATCTACATGCTGCTGAACCTCGGTGCGAACGGCGCCCCGCACGGCTGGGCCGTTCCCATGGCAACCGACATCGCCTTCGCGCTCGGCATCATGTCGCTGCTCGGCGACCGCGTGGCGCCCGCCACGAAGGTGTTCTTCTCCACGCTGGCCATCGCCGACGACATCCTCGCCATCATCGTGATCGCGGTGTTCTACGGCCAGACGCCGTCCGTCCCGTGGCTCGCCGCCTCGCTGGGTTGCGTCGTGGTGCTCGCGGCGCTGCACCGCTGCCACTGCTACTCATCGCGCTGGTACATCGCGGTGGGCCTCGTGCTGTGGGTGTGCATGTTCAACTCCGGCATCCACGCCACGCTCGCCGGCGTCATCCTTGCGCTGTTCCTGCCGGCCCGCTCCGACATCCAGCTTGACTCGCTGCACGGATGGCTGGGCGACAAGGCCGTCGTGCTCGACGACGCCTATGACGAGGGGTCCCACGTGCTCGGCCAGCACGACTTCACGGTGGTGGCCGAGGGCGTCGAGCGCGTCATGCACCACGTGACCCCGCCGCTGCAGCGCGTGGAGCATGCCATCTCGGTGCTCGTGAACTTCCTCATCCTGCCGCTGTTCGCCTTCGTGAACGCGCAGGTCTGCCTCGTGGGGGCCGACCCCGCGGCCATCATCGCCGACCCGGTGACGCGTGGCGTGTTCTTGGGTGCGTTTCTCGGCAAGCCCATCGGCATCATCTGCGTGACGTTCGTGCTCGTGAAGATCGGCTTTGCCAAGCTGCCGCGCGGCGTGGACTGGAGGCAGATCATCGGCGTGGGCCTCATGGGTGGCCTGGGCTTCACGATGTCCATCCTCATCGCGGGTCTCGCGTTCAGCGTCGAGAGCGAGGTGCTGGCCGCCAAGTGCGCCATCCTCGCGTGCTCGGTGGCGAGTGCCATCGTGGGCAGCGTGTTCATCCTCGCGGCCACGAACGGGTCCAGGCACGTGGACGGAGCTTCGGAAGCATAAGGCCCTTGGCGGGTGCTCGTCTCTGCGGGCGCCCGCTTTTTTGTGGGCGATGGCGATGGGCGGGAGCTACTCGACCGTGCCGAAGCGCTGCGTCCAGCCGTGGGCGGCAAGCGCGGAGTTGAGCTGGTCCGCGATGCGGGCGCGCTCGTACAGGCCGCTCGGCAGCATGGAGACGATCTCGATGAGGTCCTCGGGCAGGTCGAACGTCTGCGCCATGACCTGCACGTCAAGGTTGTCCACGAGCGTCTCGGAGGCATACAGCGCCTCTACGAAGCGCTGGAGCTCTCCGTACTCGTCTGAGTTGGGAATGTAGGGTGGCTTTTCCATGCGGCCAATGGTAACGCATATACTCATCTGAGACGGGCGCGCTCGCGCGTGAATCCAGGTGGATGGAGACGAACATGGCAAACGCCTACGAGAGCATGACCACCGAGGAGCTTGACGCTGCGATCGCGCAGCTTGAGGCCGATGTCGAGAGGCTCAGGGCCAAGGGCCTGTCGCTGGACATGGCGAGGGGCAAGCCCTCTCCCGAGCAGGTTGACCTCTCCCGCCCGATGCTCGACGCCCTCGCGTCGACCTCGGACCTCACGGACGGCGGTGTTGACGCGGCCAACTACGGCTGTCCCGACGGCCTGCCCTCGGCCCGCGCCCTCATGGCGGACATCCTCGGCGTGGACGTCGGCAACGTGGTTCTCGGGGGATCGTCGAGCCTGAACATCATGAGCGACGTCGTGCTGCACGGCTGGGTCAAGGGCGTGCGCGGCTGCGAGCCCCAGGTGCTGCAGGCCCAGCGTGGCCCGCTCAAGTTCCTGTGCCCCAGCCCCGGCTATGACCGTCACTTTGCGGTCTCGGCCAACGCCGGCTTCGAGAACGTTCCCGTTGCCATGGGCCCGGACGGCCCCGACATGGACGAGGTCTGCCGCCTCGTCGAGGGCGACCCGGCCGTCAAGGGCATCTGGTGCGTGCCCAAGTACTCCAACCCTACGGGCATCACCTACTCCGACGAGACCGTGCGCCGCATGGCCGCGCTCAAGTCCGCGGCGCCCGACTTCCGCATCTTCTGGGACAACGCCTATGTCGTCCACGACCTCACCGACACGCCCGACGAGCTGCTGGAGGTCTTTGGCGCCGTGGCCGAGGCGGGCAACGACGACCTCGTCTACGAGTTCGCCTCCACGAGCAAGGTGACGTTCCCGGGCAGCGGTATCGCCGCCGTGGCCGCAAGCGCGGCAGACGCCGATGACCTGCGTGCCTGGTTTGGCGTCGAGCGCGTCTGCTGCGACAAGATCACGCAGCTCGCCCATGCCCGCTGGCTGCCCAACGCCGCCGCGGTGCGCGCGCACATGGCCGAGCAGGCCCGCGTGCTGCGCCCGCGCTTCGAGCTCGTGGAGAGGAAGCTCACCGAGGGTCTCGGCGAGCTGGGATGTGCCACGTGGTCTCACCCCAAGGGTGGCTACTTTGTCTCGTTCGACGGGCCGGAGGGCTCGGCGAAGGCCATCGTGTCGCTTGCCGCCGAGCTTGGCGTCAAGATGACGGGCGCCGGCGCCACGTGGCCGTATGGCCGCGACCCGCGCGACACGAACATTCGCATCGCGCCGTCCTATCCCACGCTCGACGACCTCTCCGCCGCGCTCGACGTGTTCGTCGCCTGCGTGCGGCTCGTCTCGGCTCGTCTCGCCCGCGCGAAGAGGGTGTGACGAAGGCGACGTGTCCCTGCCACGCTGCCGGCAGGTGGGTCAAAGGCGTGACTGCATGGACGGGCCCTCTGGCGTCTGGTGAGCCGGAGGGCCCGTCCCTCCCTGTCCTGCGGATGGTTATTTGGTGGCTTGGGGTAGAATGTCCGCCATGTGTCCAACTTGGCCCTAGGGTTGACGCGGGGACATACTTATAGGTAACGGCGTCCGAATCGGCGGGCAGGAAGGTCACGGCATGGCATCCAAGGCCAAGAAGAGCGACAAGGAAATGGGCACGGACGAGCAGTCCGAGCGCACGGTCAACCCTGCGTCGCGCAGGCCGCTCGTGCTGGTGGCCGTCGTCCTCGTCTCCATCATCATGGTGGGCTCCATCCTGCTGCCGTCCCTGTCCGCGATCGTCTCGGGCATGAAGGCCTCCTCGAGCTCGGCGGACGGCTCCGATGTCGCCTCCTCCGATTCGGCTGCCGCCACGACGAGCTCCTACATGGACCAGCTCGACAGCCGCTACTCCGCCACGGCCAGCTCGCTCGAGAGCAAGCTCGAGGCAAACCCCGATGACGCCGCGTCGCTCATCAACCTTGCGAACACCTACCTCACCTGGGGCGACATGGCCCGCAACTATGCGAGCACCGATGACGAGCAGGCCCACGTGACCGACCTTCTCCAGAAGGCCGAGGGCTACTACGACACCTACCTTGCGAGCAATGACGCCAAAGCGGCGCACGTGAACCGCGCCCTGTGCCAGTACTACCTTGGTGACACCGACGGTGCCATCGCGGCGCTCGAGCAGTTCTGCGCGGGCACGGCGGACTACGCCCCCGCCTGGGCCAACCTTGGCATGATCTACGAGGATGCCGGCGAGACGGACAAGGCCACGGACGCCTACAACAAGGCGCTCGAGGTCGACCCGGACGATACGTGCGGCATGAAGAGCTTCGTCACCTCGAAGCTCCAGTCCATCACAAGCTCGGACGCTGCCACGGACACCACCGCGGACGCCGAGTAAGGGAAGGGAGAGGACATGGACCTTTCCATCAAGACGACCACCGATGCCGGCGCGTCCACCGTGACCGTTACGGGTGAGGTTGACGTCTCGAACGCCAACGAGCTCCGCGAGGCGCTCGACGCCGTCCTCGGCCAGACGCCTGCCGGCATTTCCGTCGACCTGGCCCAAGTGGCCTACATCGACTCGACGGGCATCGGCGTGCTTGTGGGTGCCGCCACGCGCAGCGCAGACGCCGGCGTGACGTTTGCCGTGACCAACCCCCAGCCCAACGTGAGGCGCGTGCTTGGCCTTCTGGGCGTCGAGGGACAGCTCAACATCAGCGACTAGAAAACCGTCGCGCCTGGCACATGTGCCGGGCGCGCGACGCCGTAGGAGGCATACGTGTTCGGCATCGGAGACCAAGAGCTCGTACTCATCATCCTGTTCGCGTTCCTGCTGTTTGGCCCGGACAAGCTCCCGGGCATGGGGCGCACCATCGGCCGTGCGCTGCGCCAGTTCCGCACGGCGTCCGAGGGCGTGACCAAGGTCGTTCAGTCAGAGATCATCGACCCCATCCAGAACGCCGCGGACACCTCCGCCGGCAAGGCCGCGGCCAAGGCCCAGGAGGAGGACGCCGACCTCACGGAGGAGGAGGTGGCCGCCGCCAAGCCCGCCGAGACGTTCGCCGAGCGCCGTGCCCGCCTCGCCGCCGAGAAGGCCGCGGCCGAGAAGGGCAAGGACGCCGAGCAGGGCGCCCAGCCTGCCGCCGACCCGGACTCGGACGAGGACGCCGGCGCCGAGCCCCAGGCCACCCCTGAGCCCGAGGCCGATCCCGAGCCTGCCCCCACCTCCGTGGCCGCCCTGTACGGCCTCGATGACGAAGATGACGATGACGAGGAGGACGCGTAATGCCCGTCGGACCCGCAAGAATGCCGCTGCTCGATCACCTGAGCGAGCTGAGGCGTCGCCTCACCATCATCGTCATGTGCGTTCTCGTGACGACGCTCGTCATCTACATGGCGTCGCCGGCGCTCATCCAGATCCTCATCGACCCGATCCGCCAGTTCATGCCTGACGGCGGCAAGCTCTACGTCACCACGGCGCTCGGCGGCTTCACGCTGCGCTTCAAGGTCTCGGCGTTCTTTGCCGTCATCGTGTGCTGTCCCATCATCATCTTCCAGGTGCTGGGCTTCTTCATGCCGGCGCTCAAGCCAAGCGAGCAGAGGTGGGTGGCGCCCACGGTGGCCGCCCTCGTGTTCCTGTTCTTCTTTGGCATGCTGTTCTGCTACTTCATCATCCTACAGGCCACGTTTGGCTGGATGCTCGAGCAGACCTCCGACTTCGCGGCCGTGTTTGCCAACGCCGAGGACTACATCAACATCATCACGCTGCTCGAGCTGGGCTTTGGCGCCGCGTTCGAGCTGCCGCTCATCATCTTCTACCTGCTCGTGTTCCACCTCGTGCCCTACAAGACGATGCGCGAGCAGTGGCGCTTCATCTACGTGGGCATGCTCGCCGCGAGCGCCGTCGTGACGCCCGACGCGAGTCCCATCACGATGTTCCTCATGTTCGCCGCAGTCATCGTCCTGTATGAGGCCTCCCTGTTCGTCGCTCGCCGCGTGCTCATCGCCCGAGACGGCAAGGAGTCGCTCAAGTGGACGCGCGACGAGTACCAGGAGCACAAGTTCAACGAGGAATAACCCATGAAGCTCGTCATCACCGAGAAGAACGACGCCGCCGAGAAGATCGCGGCCCTGCTCTCTGAGGCTGGTAAGCCCAAGAAGGACAAGGTCTACGACACCCCCGTCTACCGCTTCACGCGAGAGGGGGAGGAGTGGGTGACCATCGGCCTGCGCGGCCACATCCTGGCGCCCGACTTCCCGACGGAACTCAAGTTCACGGACAAGCAGGGATGGTTCGCCATCTCCTCGGAGGGGGAGGTCCTTCCGGCCGACGTGCCGGACGGCCTGCCCCGTCCGCCGTTCAAGAAGAAGAAGCCGTTCCTCGAGGACGGCGTCGACATCAAGGGCTGGAAGGTTCCGAGCCTGCCCTATCTCGTCTGGGCCCCCGTCGAGAAGCTTCCGGCGGAGAAGGGCATCATTCGCGCCCTCAAGAACCTGGCCAAGAAGGCGGATTCCGTCGTTATTGGCACGGACTTTGACCGCGAGGGAGAGCTCATCGGGTCTGACGCTCTTTCGCAGGTGCTCGAAGTGAACCCTGACGTTCCCGTGACGCGCGCTCGCTATTCGGCCTATACGCGAGCGGAGATCGAGCACGCCTTCGCTAACCTCGTGGAGCTTGACCAGAACCTCGCTGACGCCGGCGAGTCCCGCCAGTACATCGACCTCATCTGGGGCGCCGCCCTCACGCGTTATCTCACGATGGCGCGCTTTGGCGGCTTTGGCAACGTCCGTAGCGCTGGTCGCGTGCAAACGCCTACGCTCGCCCTCGTGGTCGAGCGTGAGCGCGAGCGCCTCGCCTTCGTTCCGGAGGACTACTGGGTCATCAACGGCCAGGCTTCCGCCGTTGGTGCCTCGGAGGACGAGCGCTTCAAGATCTCCCATGCCAAGGGTCGCTTCTCGGTCGAGGCTGAGGCGACCGAGGCGTACGGTCACGTGCAGAACGCAACCACGGGTACCGTCACCTCGGTGACGAAGAAGAGCCGCACGCAGCGTCCGCCCGCGCCGTTCAACACGACGAGCCTTCAGGCTGCTGCTGCGTCCGAGGGCCTCTCTCCGGCGCGTACCATGCGCCTTGCCGAGAGCCTCTACATGGACGGCCTCATCTCGTATCCGCGTGTTGACAACACCGTCTATCCGCCGTCCCTCGACCTGAGGGCGACGGCAAAGATGCTCGCAGGCGTTCCGCAGTATGCGCCCTACGTGGCCAAACTCACGGCGGCGCCTGAGATGCATGCAACGCGTGGCAAGCAGTTCGACACGGACCACCCACCCATCTATCCCACCGGTGTGGCTGACCCCGGCAAGCTCGAGCCTGCCGCGTGGAAGCTCTACAACCTCATCGCGCGCCGTTTCCTCGCGACGCTCTCTGATCCCGCGACCATCGAGGGAACCAAGCTTGCGATTGACGTCGCGGGCGAGCCCTTCCAGGCGAGTGGCGATGTCCTCAAGGACCCGGGCTTCCGCGCCATCTATCCTTTTGGTCTCAAGAAGGACGAGCAACTTCCCGAGCTTGCGGAAGGTGACGCCGTCGACGTCTTCGGCATCAACCTCGAGGCCAAGCAGACGGAGCCTCCTGCGCGCTACAGCCAGGGCAAGCTCATCCAGGAGATGGAGAAGCGCGGCCTTGGCACCAAGTCGACGCGCGCGAGCATCATTGAGCGCCTCTATACGGTCAAGTACCTCAAGAACGATCCGGTTGAGCCGAGTCAGCTTGGCATGGCCATCATCGATGCCCTTCACGAGTTCGCTCCGCGCATCACGACGCCAGACATGACGAGTGAGCTCGAGCAGGACATGACGAAGGTCGCTGAGGGCACCGACACCCAGAATCAGGTCGTCTACCACTCGCGCGCGCTGCTCGCCGGCATGCTCGATGCGCTTATCGAGCACAAGGATGACCTCGGCGAGGCGATTGCCGATGCCGTCACGGCGGATGCCCGCGTGGGCGCCTGCCCCAAGTGCGGCAAGGACCTCGTTATCAAGTCGAGCGCCAAGACCCGTGGCAGCTTCGTTGGCTGCATGGGTTGGCCGGACTGTGACGTCACCTATCCGCTGCCCTCCGGCGTTCGCTATGAGGCCATCGAGGGAGAGGGCGCCGTGTGTCCCGAGTGCGGCGCTCCGCGTATCAAGTGCAAGCCTTTCCGCGCCAAGGCGTATGAGATTTGCATCAACCCGAAGTGCCCCACCAACTACGAGCTTGACCTCAAGGTTGGCGAGTGTCGCGCCTGTGCCGAGGCCGGCCGTCATGGCGACCTTATCGCCCACAAGAGCGAGCGTACGGGCAAGCGCTTCATCCGCTGCACCAACTACGAGGAGTGCGGCACGAGCTATCCGCTCCCGGCTCGTGGCAAGCTCACCGCGACGGACGAAACGTGCCCCGAGTGCGGTGCGCCCATGATCATCGTCGAGACGGCGCGCGGTCCGTGGAAGAAGTGCGTGAACATGGACTGCCCCACCAACGAGCGCAAGACGCCCG
>OLNE01000718.1_pt1 | contig 29115 bp, 26 predicted proteins | sample 1672431 | NCBI WGS metagenome assembly OLNE01 (sample SAMEA3136685, study PRJEB25190) | human gut metagenome | reverse complement strand
CCGCCGATATTCAGTCTGACGCCTAAAGCGTCTGGAAGCACGTGACTTCAGTCATGTGAGGTTCACGATATGAAAGTCGCAGACAATGGTTCTGTAATGATTCTTATGACACAGAAACGAGAAGACGAATCTGCAAGTAAACTGATGGTATTCAAACTTACCGGTTTCTGACATATTGTAAACAGATGCTTGCAAAAAATATGTTGACATTTTTAAAAAAAGTATATAATCAAAGACAAAGACGTCACGTGGGATTTCCCATGTGGCGTTTTTTCCCGATTCCTGGCAACAAAAAAACCAGGTCCTCTAGCCTCTCGATTAGGGAACCTGACATTCATTATTTACGGTTACGCTCCATATTTGCTTCTGGTTTTTTTTGCCATAGCGTCTTTCCAGTTCATCCTGTTTCTGGTATAACCTTTTCAAAATAACGTTTCTTGCATATATATTTAACATATTTTCAAGATTTCATAAGATCTGACATCACCATTAACTATGCTATCCAATGACAATCATTGGACTAATTGGTTTTCTCCTTACTCCCCTGTGCATAATATGGTAGGTTGCGCCCGGAAACCAGACTCTTAATTTTCTTGCAATAGTTATTCCTCCTTTGATGTTGTTACATTTTATATTATCACATATGATTCTTTGAATAAAAATCTGTCAGTCACCACAGATTTTTATTTCGATGTGTTTCCCAAGAGCATTGGCATATTTCTCTAATACTATCAAGGTGGGTACTCTGCCTCCGCTCTCGAAGCGGGCCAGATTTGACGGCTTGATCCCGGTAATATCTGAAATCTCCTGCTGTGTCATCTTCTGGTTATGTCTTTCATCTACCAGGCTTCGGATCGTTTCTGCTGATTTATTTAACACGGTTTCCTATATCTTTTCTGTATAAATCGCCAGACGCCTTTCACGGGCTTCCTTTTCTGAAAAATACTCTTTCATATTTTCCTGCATATGCTTCTCGTCCTTTGCTCAACATAATTTTAAGCAAATTATATCACGAATGATATTCCTCCACAAGATATTTACACTTTCTTTACAGAACTTTTAGGACTCGTTTAATCATTTTACAGGTACTTCATAGCGCCAGTTACTTCACAGTGTCTGACCAGCACATTTCTTCACTGTTCACACATTTTTTTATATTACAGAATCTTCTAACAAAAGTATCGGATCTCTCCAAAATATTGAATCCATGCCTGTATCACATCATCATGTCTGGCCTCTATCATACGCATAATATTGCGAAGGGTATGATTTGGAATGTGGGAATTATTATTACAAAGCAAGCAATTACCTGTACTGGTTATCCATATTTTTGTCGCATTTGCTGTCGGTGCTCCCTTGGCAACATGAATATGAACAGGCTCAAGTGGCTTATTTTCATTTGTCCAAAAATAAATCCAGTACTCGCCAAACCTAAAAATTCGAGGCATTATCAAATCCTCCCTCTTGTGAAAACTCTATAATCAAGTGCGCCATGGAATGTATAATTTCATCAAAACGACTTATTTCTTCATCTGAATACTGAAATATATCTTCCCATTCATAATCTGGAAGCCAACATGTTGCATGTTTAAAACAATACTTCTCATCTGGAGTTTCTATATACACTTTTACTCTACCATTTGGTTTCATCTCAGAATGTGTAATTTCTGTATTGTCGTTCAATGTCATAAATGGATACATCATAATATCTTTTTCCTCCATTTTAAATATATCCTTATATCTTTATACTTCCTTGTTGCGAACCTCACATGATTAAAAATTATTACATATCAAGTACTCCTGAGCTCATGATACTAGAATTCATGTCATTCCCTTTTATTTCTTTTCCCATATATCCCTCAATAAAATCAAAGTATCCATCTGAACCTGAACGTTTTTCCCATGTATCAATTGACTCCTTAATCCTTAGCAGACACATTACTGGAAATTTATAGTATTCTTTTACTTGTTCCTGTGACAGAATATCCATCTGGAACTGTTCTTTTAACAGCTCCATTATCTCATTATTCGTGTAAGGATCAAATGCCATGAGCAATGCCTTTTCAAGCCTTTCATTTTCTTTGTTTCTAAAGTTGTCTGTGTCATATTTTTCCCTACTGTAGTTCCCTTTTATATCAAATAATGCCAATGCAATAGCCTCCCTTAATCTCCGGCTGTTTGATTCCGGGAATTCACGGTGTATTTTTAATACATTTCCTTCCATTGGTAACAGCAGCATAGCGTATGTTTCTTCTTCGCCCTTTCTGATCTTTCCGAATTCCCTCTCCATCTGTGAATAAATTTTTTCAAACTGGTATAACTGCATAATTCTTTATCCCTTTCCAACTTCATGGGGCAGACCGCAATGTTGGAACCAACCTTTCTGTTATATTCTTACTTAGATTATAACAATTATTTTATTTTCATACACTATATTCTTTTATTATTATCAAAAAGTAGGCATCCAATATTGCAACACCGCCGTTCCCCCAGTTAGGAATACACAGATACTTTCCATATGCATGTTTTCCTACAATGCATTTAGTAAAAATCACTTCACAACTACTGTTGCTACTTTACTCCAATTAGACGTTTTTCCGTTTACATCACTTACACATATTCTGACATAATATTTCTTTCCTGACTTCAAATTTTCTTTTGTGCAAGTAGTTTTATTTGGATCATATATCATTTCCGATATCATATCTGAAAAGTCAGCCTTTGTACTGAATTCAATCCTGTATAAATCTGCATTTTTATTATACTTCCATGTAACTTGAATCGTTCCCTTTTTATTACTTACACATTTCCAATTCTGCACAGGACTTGGAAGGATTTCGAAAGTTGTGAAACCAGAACAGTTCTTATAGCTTCCCTTTCCGGTAACCAGAACCGTAGCTGTTCCAACTTCTTTATTATTGAAATACTTTACCATATAATTTTTACTGGATACTTTTTTCCCTTTATAAGTTACCGTAATTCCTGGTTTAACCATTTTACCAGTATAATTCATCGTTTTGGACTTCAAACTTAAAGAAAAACGTCCTGCTGCCGGGTTACAGTTTATAAAATCAAAACCATTTCCTTTTGCATATTTTTCGACATTTGTACCAACATTTCCATAGATTTTAAATCCATTAATTTTGTTTATAGTTCCATTGTCTTCATATTTATATCCAAACGCGTTTTTTCCTATGGAAATGCTTCCGTATAAATCCTGTAATTTAATTGAAGTAGCAGCACAATTTATAAACGCTCTTTCCTGAATATCTGAAAGCCGGTAAGATAACGTAATATTTTTCAAATTGATACATCCCATGAACGCTTCTCTTCCTATAATTCTTGCAATTGGAATGCTTACACTGGTCAGTTTAATGCAATTTGAAAAAGCTGATGGAGATATTGTTTCAACTGCCGGCAGCTTAACGCTCGTCAATCCACTATTTGAAAAAGCAGAAAGACCAATACTCCTTACTTTGGGCATAGATACACTGGTCAGATTTGTACATCCTGAAAAAGCAAGATTGCCTACTCCCAGAATGCTTGGCATAGATACACTTTTAATTTTTTTACTGTTAAATGCATTTATGCCACGAATATATAAAACTTTTTTGCCTTTTATCGTTTCTGGAATCTTCACATTTACTGCATTTCCACTATAATGCGTAATAACAATTGCACCATTTTCTTCAATATATGTAAATCCCTGATATTTCTTCTCAGCAGAACTTGTCCCTACTTCCAATTCTGTACCTGTTTCAACTGCCGGTGTGCTTTCTGTTATAAATACTTCCTGTGCACTTACAGACATTGGTGTTATTGTCATCATGGCCGCTAAAATAATAGACATTGCTTTTTTCTTCATGTACTTTTCCTTCTTTCTTTTGTCATACATCATTTATTTTTTTATCTCAAAATATTTTTTTACTGTTCCACTATAATTGCCTTTTCCTGTTATTGTAATAACCGCTGTTCCAACCTTCTTATTTTGACTATAAGATACTATGTAATCTCTATTTTGTTTTAACTTTGATTTTCCAACATACATTGTAAATGTTGAAAAATCAATCATTTCAAAGATAGTTTCTGCATTGCGAATCGTAAAACCCAGAATGAGAAAACACTTCATGCTGAGTTACTTCTTGCAGAGATCACACAACTTATTACCGTCCTCATTGTTGATAAGATTCATCAGCATGAATACATCTGAAGTTTGAAGCCTTTGATTGCCTGATTTTAATATACATGCGCTGCTACCTTCCATAACGAAATCATTAATCAGCATCAGATTCACATGACCAAAGGTATTAATTCCATGACACGTTGGTATTAAAATAACAAAAAACCTATGCAACCTTAGAGATAAACAACTTCAGTTTTGCTGAGATTTTTAATAGATTCAAACTTTTTCTAATTTGCAAGGAAAGTCTGTTTGACTTCAATTACCTTTAGGAGACCATATTTAAACTGTCATTTAATGCATCTAATAAATCCTGACATTTCTGATATGCATTTTCACATTTTGTTAGATCACTGTCTTTTTTCGTTTTGTTCCATTTGTTAAATTTCTTCTCGTAATCGTTATATTTATCAATTACTTTCTTATATTGGCCAGCGGCTTTAACAAGTTTATCTCCATCAGGTACATTTTTCTTAATCAAATCCTGAAATTGAGTTTTTGACATTTTTAAAAGTTTTTCTTTTAAAGTTTTTCCTGCATCATTAGCAAATTCTTTTTTGGCCTTTTGATCGCCACATATTACAAGTATTAGTCTCTCACTACGATCAAAAAACTTTGATACTGTCTTATCATCAAGTTCTTTAATGCTATTTAATCCCGCTAATTTCCATCCATCAGTAACGTATTTTGTCAGAAAATCTTTCCAAATATCATTGTTCAGTTGAGCAAGAACTGCACAATAAGATGCAAGCGCTTTTTTCATATTTTCATTTTTTGAATTTGCTGTAATATGTACAGTATAAGACCTATTTGCTGTATCTTTCCATTTCACATCTGCCCAAGATACCTGTGCTCCAACTCCTCCAAAAGATTGAGCAAAAATATTATAATTAACAGTATATTTCGAACCATTCTTCAGGGTTATTTGTTTCGAACCTGATTTTAAGCCTCCCTTTATCTGCTTATATATTTGATTTGCAAGTTTATTTTGATTTGTTTCATATTTATCAATATTGCTATCCTTTATTGTATTCAGAACTGCTGTTGCAAAAGCTTCCAATACTTCATCTGGAACTTCTCCCGAATATCCGGTAATCGTCAATTGATTTCCTAGGTTTTCTAATTGTTCTTTTGCATTTGGTATTGTAATATCTTCATGGCTTTGCGCTTTTTCAGCAAATATGTTTGCAAAAGATACTGCTGATTTTTCAATATCTTTTTTTAGAACCGCTATTTCGAATTCATTTTTTTTAGAACCACTATATTTTCCTTTTCCAGTTATTATTATAGTTGCAGTTCCTACATTTTTATTATTTTTATAAGTTATTTTGTAATCCTTATTTTTTACTAATTGCTTATTATTTAAAATAACCTTCGGGACCGGTTTAATTGATTTTCCAGTATATTCGTAAACTTTTTTTATGCTTGATATTTTTGCTTTAGAAATATTAAAATCGTTTACATCCTCTTTTGTCCCCCATTCACAAATGAATGTTGTGTCTTTTCCTACTGTTAAATTTCCAAAATCTCCATCATTCCATGTACCATCTGGAAATTTGTAATAGAACATCGCATAATGTTCATTTGCAGAACTAGGTTCTCCTAGATGCCAATTGGTATAATCTACTTTTTCTCCAGTGACCCACTTCCAACTTCCTTCTGTCTCTTCATCTGTAAGTCCAAAATATGCGCTGTCGTACCCTCGATTCCGTAAATACCCAAATACAACATCGTTTTCCTCTCGACTTTCAATTGTAGCAAGGTAGCCACCTAACGATTCACAATATGCTTTAGCCTCATCCCAATCAGAATGTAAATCAAAAATTGCATAATAATGCCCCTTATAATATAAAGCCTCGGAAAGAATATTATTTCCATTGCTTTCCGCTGTTTCAACCATTTCATCATCCTGTCCATCTGAAAATATTTCCAAAGCTGAATCATCAAAAGCTTTAACACTTTCTTCATCTTCACTTCCAAATTCAATATCCAACGCTTCTTCAAAATCTATGTTTTGGTATCCTTCAATTTCCGCTTCCTGATCTACTCCAATATCTGTTACATATTTATTCTGATTTGTAAACTCTTCTGCAACCACCTGCACTGGCTGGCAAATTATAGCTGTAGTTATTAATAAACAAACTGCCTTTTTCATACATCTCTTCCTCCAAAAGATAATTATATTTTACTGACCAATAGCCTCTTAATAATAAACGATACACCTAATGATAACATGCGCTTCACCGCTTTACAATTTTTTATAAAAACATCGTATACTAATTAGCTGTACAATTCCTTCTCTTTTAGTGCAATTAAGCTGACACTTATCTCCACAGCTTTATCCGCGGAGAAAATTCCTGGAGTTTCTTATACTTGACACCACCAGGTGTTGCTCACAACAACGAAAGCTACTCTTCATCTATTCCAAACTCCAGGCCATGCACTTCTACAAGAACGCGATGACAAGTTAATATGAGACCTAGCACATATACCCTATCCGCGGAGAGGATCATCAATCCTCATTACACCCTGCATCTTAATCTGTCATCATTTGTAAGAAGCTTGAACCTTTGCATACCAGCTTAATGAAATTTTTCAATATTGCTGATGCCCTCCGCAGAAACAGGATTCTTGACTTGATCTCATACAAACCTAATGCACAACACTCGTTGTACATTTATAATATTCTCAAAAGAGGCAGAAAGCTCGAAGCGGCCAATGATCAAAACAGGACTCAACATTGATTTCCGGGAATCCAAAATCCTATTTTTAATACTCATCAAATTTCATATGTCCGATTCCCTTTATCGCAAAACCCATAGCAGTCTTTGCAAGAACAGGCCCGGAGATTAATTTAGGAAAGTCTGATATCTCCCCTGTCTTTTTCAAATTATCAAGTGCATTCCAAAGATTCTCTGTTGTAAATCCCAACTGCTCCTCGTTTTTCGTTGTCAGAATGCTATAGTTCTTATCGCCTATTATCAACGATATCGGCAGTTCCTCCTCAACAGGTAGAGATAATTCCAAATCTTCATTCCTGATCGCTATATGCGTTGTATTATATAAGTTCCTACATCCCCAACGCCGTTCTCCATCTTTGCCTGCAAAACTAAAGAACTCCCTTCCACTCACTATTAGCTCATTTACTTTATCCGCGGATTCCAGCCCTGACCATACCGTTTCGGTTTCCAGACTACAGCCCTGTTTGATAAAAGCACTCGATATCAAGAAAATTCCGGAAGAAAACTTAATCTTTTTAGATTGTGTCTTCCACAGACATACCCGTTCTCTTCCGTCACAGAGTTCCATGTCATGGGCAACCTGAGCCCTCAACAGCATCCCTGATACATAGGCCATCTCTGCCTCATTTGAAAGAATGATGTTTAATATCTTTCCATATGACAAATCTTCGATCAGCTCCTCTGTCATCTCTGTGAGCTGGAAGGAAGTACCTATCTTATCCCTGACCATTTTCTCATATTGGAATTTCTTACTCTCATCCAACCCGGCAGTAACTGATCTTCTTGATTTATCCACAGGTTTATTATCAACCCGCACTTCTTTATCCATAGTTTTTTTCTTAGACTTTTCTTCCGCTTTATGTGAATTTACAAAAACCGTCTCTTTACGTCTGCCATATTGAGAGGTGATCAGTCCTCCATCCTCCAGTTCGTCAACATATCCCCAGATTGGCGACCACTGATCATCAGCATCCCCAAAATAAGTACTATCGTATCCGATAATAGTTAATCTTCTATCATTTGCCTGATCCGATTTCTCGGGATCCGGTATCGGAGGAAATTCTATTCCAGCTCCTTTAGGATCAGAATAATAAAGAGACATCTCTTTATCGGAAACCAGGTCAACACGATAATACTTCTTCTGCCTTTCAGGATGCCCATACAAGGCTTTTGTCTCTTCCGTCATTTTCCAATATTTTTTTTGCACTGGAGTATATCCTGGATTGCATTTCTTGATCTGCGGGCATCTGCCTTCTATACACTTGCACCGGATTCCCTGTCCGTTGACATATCCCCAGCAGGGATCCTTTTCTGCATAATAGCATCTCATTTCCGTTTCCATAATACGGGACTGTTTCTCCGTCAAGCGAACGGAAGTCTGCCTGATCTCCTGCTTTTTGCGGATTATTTTAATGTATTCATAATCCTCTACCTGATCCACAAATTCCTGATTACAGACAGGTTTTCCCTTGCAAGGATAAACATTACTTCCACCAATGATATTACTTTCCATTTCTATTCACCCCAAGCCTATCTCTCATTTTGTTCCGGAGCAGGCGCATCTATTTCATAGGAAACCTTCAGATTCGAATAAGTCCATACCCTGAAAAAATCATCCGGTGCTCTGTTGGATTCAATCTTCATCCTAAAGACCATATCAGCATCAATATAACAGGATACCTTCAGTGCTTCATCACTGAACTTTCTGACCTTTACCGGAAATATCTCAGAAAAGGTCTGGCTGTTTTCATCCCCGTCAGTGATAATAAATCTTGCATCATCGCTGCCATCTATCACACCAAACGTAACTGTTTTCTCTTCCGTTGGGACCCTTTGTCCAATCTTGAAAAGCGGATAAAATTTGTTGTTTGAAAGTGTCAGCCCAATTGGTTTATTTAAGGTATAGCAGCCTGGTTTATAACAGATCTGCGCAACACCCGTGGCTATATCCCACATAGCCTTTCTGGGAAAGATCAGTTTCTTCCGGTCAAATAGTTTCAACAGCTTTTCCTGAAGAGGACGCAGCCTGCTGGATCCGCCTTCACATAGAATACAATCTATTGATTCCCTGTTCATTCCGGCATCCGACAGAGCCCTCATAAGACAGTCAACAGCCTGATCAACTTCATTCTCAATAAGCAGTGAGAAATATGGATAATCAATTTTCTCCATCATCATTCCATGCCCATCGAGATTTGCATCCATTATAGTAACAATATCCTCATCTGCCAGATCACATTTTGCCTGCTCACATTTCTGTAATAATCTGAGCTGAACTCTTGGAGATAAATCTTCTAAGGCAAAGTCCTCTCCTGATCTTGTGGATACATTCATACAGATTCTTTCTGCCAAGTGTCGGTCAATATCATTTCCGGCCATGGTAATTCCCACAGATGATAGTTCATGGACTATATTATCCGTGATTCTAAGCACAACAACATCAAGCGTTCCTCCACCCCAGTCAAACACTGCCACATTATGATACTTTCTCATCTCCGAAGCACGACTGCAGTAAGCCGACGTCGGCTCGCTTACAAACATTATTACCTTAATACCTGCCTTTAGTGCCGCTTTTCGGATATTGTTCTTTTTCCTAGAAGAGAAACCAACCGGAACTGCAACAACCGCCTCATCCATGATATCATGGGTACTGTTTTCAGCTTTCCTCTTCAGTGCCTTAAACAGTTCTGCCGCAATATCCACCGGTGTCCAGGACTTGCCAGCTATGATCCATTCCCTTTCTTCACCAATAACCGTTTTTATGGAAGAAAAAACCTCATACTCATCCTCTTCTGCAATGCTGCCTTTGGCATCAAGCCCCGTAACCACTTCCCCTGTTTCTCTGTGGATTGCAACGAAAGAAGGCAACGGCCTCCTGTCAGTTTCTCCTATATCAAACTCGTCATCAATACCATCTCCAATGGCTGTTATCGCGTGTACAGCACAATTGGTTGTTCCAAAGTCTATTCCAAAATAAGTTGCCATTAATTTCCTACCTTAATACCTTTCTGCTCAAGTATCTTAAAAATCTGTTTTAACTTTTCACGATATATTTTCCCAAGCATTTCATTCATAGGTACGTTTATTGTTTCCGCATAATCTCCATATTCCGGCTTGAGAGCTCTGGCAATATCCTGTAATAAAGCAACCTGCGTATCTTCCCGATACTGTACCTGTGCATCATTAAGCTTCTTTCTTTCATCAACTTCCTGGTTTGCCTGACTGACCCTTGTCTTTAACCCTTCAATCTCTGCCTGCTGTACTTTTATCTCTTTATCTTTTTCGCTGACAGTTCTTTCTGATTCATTTAACCTCTCTTGCAAAAAATCAATCTGCGATGTCAATCTGGCCGTTTCACAGATTGCTTTATCCAATTCCTCTTCAACTTTTTCAAAATGCTCTGCCAGTTTTCGCAATTCCATACTTCTTTTAGGAGGCTTATTTTTTTTCTTTTCTTTTAATATCCTGGTTTCTTCTACATACTGCTTGCCTTTAGCGATCCACATATTCATATTAAAAGCTGCCGGGATACCAGTCCCTGCTTCCTGCACAGACTTTAATGCCAAAGTATGTTCCATGATCGTACAAAAAGACTCCATATGATTTGAAGCCATTTTTACAGTTTCCCATTCTGGAAACTTAGTGTTTTTAGGCAGAGCCTCAAGAAGCAGTTCCCTGACAATCTCATATGCTGCTGTATCTATTTTTTCTTGTTCAGGCAATTTAGCAGAATTAACCATAGCCGTCAGGATATTCCCAAGGATCGAATATGTATTGGCGTCTCCTGCCAGCGCAGAAGCAGCAAAAGAACACATTAATTCAAATGTCCCATAGTCAGTATTTTTTTTAAATTCTCCACAGTTAAGTATGATCTTCCATGCATCCTTTATTTGTTTCTTATCCAATTCGGCAAAGATATCCAGAAAATTAGTGCCTTGATCCAGCTTTACCGCTTCAATTGCAAGGTTTGCTGTATCAGTATTAACTTTCACCTCATCGAGCAGCATTGTGTAATCATCAATAAACACCCGATACTTTGTATCATTCTCCTGTTCTTTGAGTACTGCTGCCAGTTTCTCTCTTATTGTTTTAACATCCATTTTTTCGCCTCTTTTCTGTCGCCTGCCTATTAGCAATTGGTAACACCTATACCCTCTGACACATTGCTTTTCACCGTAATATCCTTAGCAAACGACACGTTTTAGTCTAAATCCATTATACAGTCTATAACGTTGGACTTCAAGTTTTTCATCTCACCTTGAAGTGCTACTTTACAATATAACTCCACTTCTGACATAGCTGATTTTTATATAAGTTTTCAATAGATTTTGTCTCCGCGGAAAGGATAGAAACCCGGTTGACTACACGGAAGCATTCAAACAGAAAGCAGAATCACTGGACTACTATAAGATGCGCAATCTTAGAAATAACGGAGTCCTGGCATATGGAATCGTCACTACTTTCTCCCACGAAGATGCTGAGAAGATAGATATTGAAAAATCGCAGCAGAACAATGTGAAATGGCTGAAGAACACCTTTAACCTGACCCCGAAAAATGGAAAAAGTGTCCGCGGTGTTATGTACCATGGAGACGAATACAAAAATGTCCACTGCCACTCCCTTGTCGTTCCTGTAAATGAGCAGGGAAAGATCTGTGCCTCCAATGAAAGATTCCCTTTTCAAAGAAGCAAAAATATTGTATCATAGTAATAATTCGGTTTTTTGCCCGATGTATCTGTCATGTACAGAACAGTAACTTATGATAAAAATTCTGTTGAGAGGAGAATTTATGTTCGAAACGATCATTGACGCAATCAACACATTTCTTTACAGCAAATTGCTGATTGTGATATTAATTGGTTCCGGCATCTATTTTACTATTCGGACCAGATTTCCACAGGTGCGTTTATTTCGGAAAGCCTGTAATGCTGTAATGGAGAAGCCAGAGGGAAAAGAAAGTGTGTCATCCTTTCAGGCACTGATGGTCTCTACAGCATCTCGTGTAGGAACGGGCAATATTGTGGGAGTATCTTCCGCTATCTGCATCGGTGGCGTAGGCTCCGTATTCTGGATGTGGATCATTGCCATTCTTGGCAGTGCATCAGCTTTGGCAGAAAGCACACTGGCACAGATATATAAGAAAAAAGGGAAAGATGGCAAGTGTTATGGTGGTCCGGCTTATTATATAGAAGCAGCACTGCACAGCAAAGGATTGGCAGTGGTTTTCTGTGTAGCCATGATCCTGACTTATGCATTTGGATTTAATATGCTGGCTTCTTACAATCTTCAGTCTACCTTTGCTGGCCAGCCATTTTACAATGCAGATATCACACCTTGGATCATAGGCGGAATTCTGGCACTGGTAATGGGATGGTGTCTGTTGGGTGGCGGTAACAGAATTGTGAAAGTAACCTCTACCCTGGTGCCATTTATGGGAATTGCATATATTCTGGTATCCCTGTTAATCGTAGTATTGAACATCGGACAGCTTCCGTTAGTCATGACACAGATTTTCAAAGAAGCATTTGACTTTAAAGCCATTTTTGCCGGTTTTGCCGGATCAGCCATGATGCAGGGAATCCGAAGAGGTCTGTATTCCAATGAAGCAGGTATTGGTTCTGCACCAAATGCAGCAGCGTCTGCAGTAGTCAGCCATCCGGTCAAGCAGGGACTTGTACAGATGTTGTCTGTGTTTATTGACACGTTATTATTGTGTACTGCAACTGCCATGATGTGTCTGGTATCTGGTGTGATACCTGCGAAAGAACTTCAGGGTGCACCATGGGTGCAGGCAGCACTTCACAAGACACTGGGGTCTTTTGGCCCATATTTTATTATGATCGCCATGGTATTATTTGCTTTCACCACATTATTGGGAAATTGTTTCTACTGTGACAATCTGCTGACGTATATTCATAAAAAACAACCGGACAGGAAATTCATGACAGGATTTCGCATTGTATCAGCACTGGCAGTATTTTTGGGTGCAGGTATGGAAATGACATTACTGTGGCATATCTCCGATGTATTGATGGGGGTAATGGCGTTGATCAACATTCCGGTGATTCTGATACTGTCCAATACTGTAGTAAAAGCATTAAAGGATTACGAAATACAGATTCAGCAGAAAAAGAATCCTGTATTTTTCAGTAAGAATATTGATCTGAAACAAAAAACAGATTACTGGAATGAAAAAACTAACCAATAGTTAATAGAAATTTTCTCTCTCCTATTATATGGTAACTATAGAATAAACTTGGGCAAAGCATTACGTGTACCAAAAGTCATAATATTTGCCTGAAACTATTATAGCCTATCGTGTAAGGAGGAGATTTTATGAGTATGAAGGACCGCTTTATAAAAAAACGCAGAAGCTATCTGGTATTTTTCTTTCTGACAGCATTTGCCGTACTTTCATTTTTTCCAAGGCTGACACTGGCTGCTTCCAAGCCAACTGCCAAGCAGCTTAAAGTAAGCTGCAGCGGATTCCAATATGACAATGATACCGCAAAGTTATATCTGAAGCTGAAGCTGAAAAATACTTCCAGTTACACAATTACAAAAGTGAGGATGGAATATGAAATCCCAATCATGGAGGATGGAACCATAACCCAGACCTTCAGTGTGACAATCAATCCCGGAAAAACAGTAAACAAGACTGTTTATGTTGGAAAAATGGCTCAGCAGCCATATAAATCACCTAAGGTAAAGTGCTTATCGTTCTGGTACCGGTCTGCTACCCCTAAGCTAAGCCAGCTCAAGGTCAGCTACAAGGGATATGATTATAATCCCAACACCGGAGAGCTGTATATAACTGCCCGTATGCAAAACACTTCAAGTTATACCATTACAAAGGTAAAAATGTATTTTGAGATACCACTGGATGAAACTGCAACGCCCACCCAAACCTACAATGTAAACATTCCAGCCGGAAAGACAAAAAATTACAGGTTCAAAATCGGACGGATGGCGGATGCCCCAGATGGAAAAACGAAAGTGCAATGTAAGAAATTCTGGTATAAGAAGTAGCATCCCACTGCCACAGTAAGATACTGTCACTTTATTTGTGCACAAAAGGACTCTTGTTTTTCAGGAGTCCTTTTTTATTGGCATTTGGAATGATCCTTTCCATGTTTGCAGTCCGGCATATAGCCGTACCTCAATGTCATGGTGCAGAGAAAACATCTTCCACGGATATAATACAAAATCATTTACAAAAGTATAGCAAAACATCCTCCGCGGAGGGTATTCTCAATCAGCAAAAACTTCTGACTGTTTACTGAAAAGTATGATATAATAAAATTACAAAATATCTTTCAAAAAGTCCTATTTTTCATTTTAAAAATATATATTTTAAGAAAGTACAGGCCCGCTTATGAAAAGAATTTCTTTTATCACAACATTATTTCTTTTAGTAATGATTCTACTCAACGGAAAACCTATAGACTGCCAGGCAAAAGATATTTCCTGGACCGTTACACAGTATGGTAGCGACAATGATTCTGCCCAATCTATGTTTTATACCATTAAAGGCAGCAACGGCAGATTATTTATCGTAGACGGAGGCTGGGCAGCAAATGAAGGACGCGTCAGAAACGTAATCAAAAAAAATGGCAACAAAGTTGACGGATGGATCATCACCCATCCTCATCCGGATCATGTTGGAGCATTTAACAAAATAAAATCAAACCCACAAGGGATCAAAATCGAATATGTTCTGGCCCCAAAGATCAATGCAGAACGATATAATACATACAAATATTATTGGGATGAATATCCCGTTTTCACTAAATTCATGAGCTTGGTATCTAACTATCCCAAACTCAAATGGATCAAGCCAGGAAAAACCATGAAATTATATGGACTTAACATGAAATTTTTCAACAGCTACAGTAATGATATCAATGATACCACAAAAGACATTTTCAATGGCTCCTCCCTGGTATTCAAGATATATGGCAAAAAGACAAGTATGCTTTTTACTGGAGATATAATTTCCCCAATCGGAAAAAGGTTAATAAAAGAATACGGATCAGAATTAAAAGCAACTTACCTGCAGGCTCCCCATCACGGAAACAATAAAGGGCGGAAATCTTTCTTTACATATATCCATCCAAAAGTTACCTTTATTGATGCACAGGCTTCATTACGAAACAGCAATGCTGCTATCCAGGAAAATATAAATATTTTAAAAGGTCTGGGCAGCAAATTATATTCTTTTGATCACAGAAAGAGTGTGATCATACACTGAGAGACTGCTTTCCAAAGCTTGAACTACCCCATCCGACGTCAATCGGGTGGGGTTTTCTGCGTTTAAATAGATAAAAGGCTGTCGCACATAAATTTCATGGTCGAGATAAAATTTCTCAACAATCAAAAAAAACTTCTTTTCGTTATAAATTATGGTATACTATGTTAGTCAAGTCTAACAGTGATATATAATAAGAAATGAAAGGAACAATTATGCCATTAAACTTAGCAGATTTTAATAAGAAATACCGGATAAGCAAAGTCTGCGGGCAGGAAAAGCGGCGCCATTATCTGGAATCCCTGGGATTTATATGTGGAAGTGAAGTCGAACTCCTTTCTGAAATCCATGGCTATTACATTGTCATGGTTAAGGGAAGTAAAATCGGGATTGAGAAGAGTATGGCAAAGCGAATCATTCTGCACGCTGCTTAAACCAAAAGAAATTTATAACAAAACAATGCTGGTATCAGCAATTTATAAAAATATTAAAAAAAGGATAAAGGCAGGTTTTTAACTACAATATGGAAAAGAACAAGATTATATTACGTCTTTGTTATACAGAATTTATAATATTTGCAGGTGTTCTTGCAACTATGATTTTCCATTTCAGAAAAGGATTTGGAAAGTCTTTTTTTGCGCTTATGATCATAGCAATATTAGCTGGCTGCGGAGTTTCCCTGGCACTGAAAGACTATCTGAAAAGTATGATTCAAAGCTCCGGTTTTGATGTCGCAGGTGTACATAATAAAAAAGCTCTGGAAAAAAAGCTACAGCAGCTTCAGGAAGCAGATGATACCTTAGACACAGGCATTATGATGTTTGACCTGAATAATTTAAAAATGATTAATGATACATACGGGCATGAAGAAGGAGATGTGTTTATCCAGACATTCGCATCTTTTCTCACCAGAATTCTTACAGAAGACAGCTATCTCGCCAGATTCGGCGGCGATGAATTTCTGATTATCCAGAAAAACACAACCTGGTCACAGCTTGAGCAGATGAATATCCGTCTCCAGACAATGATTGATGAATACAATCAGACAGCAGACCACCCATTAAGCTATGCAGTAGGATATGATATCAGCTGCAAAAATCATTATTATCTGATTATGGATCTGCTTAAAACTGCTGATCAGAAAATGTACCAGGATAAAAAATATAAAAAACAACAGCTGACAAGTAAACAACAATATATTACCCAAAACGGGCTTGCACAAAGCATTTCATCTGATTCTCTGAAAGAGAAAATATTTACGATTCTCACAAACGCTAATGGTACGAAACAATATGCCTTTCTCATGACAGATATCAGCAACTTCCATCTGATCAATGACTACTGGGGATATGAAACAGGAACCAAAATCCTGAATTTTGTGCTCAAAAGAATGGAACTTTTTCAGGCATCCTTATTTGTAAACAGATATCACTCCGATATTTTTGTAGCAGTGATCGATACAACCGGATATGAAACAAGTGAGATAAAAGAACACATTGAACGATATAATGTTCAGATTACAAAGGAAATTTTGCAGTCGTATCCAATCAATTATTTCCATCTGAATACTGGCATTTACTATCTGAAAGATATCAATATTCCGGCAGAAGAAATCATTTCCCATGCAAACATCGTACGCTGTATCGCAAAGACAAAATTATCAGGTGTATGCGAATATACTCAGGATATTGCCATGAGAGAACAGCATAAAGCAGATACGATTCATTCGTTCAAACGCGCATTAAGCCAGAAAGAATTTAAAGTTTATTTTCAACCTAAAATGAATGGTAAAGATCAGACACTTGCGAGTGCGGAAGCTTTGGTAAGATGGCAGCGGGATGCCAGGACGATCTGGTATCCGGATATGTTTCTTCCAATTCTGGAGGAAACAGGAGAAATCCAGGCGTTGGATTACTATGTGTACGAAGAAACTTTTATCTGGATGAACCAACGCCAGAAAGAGGGAAAGAGAATTGTTCCTATCTCTTTAAATATATCACCGGTTCATTTCCGGGATATCCAAAGTTTCACTGAAAAAGTAATGAATCTGATAGAGATGTATGAGATAGAACCCCACAATCTGATATTCGAGATCACTGAAACTACTTTCATTCATAACATCGAAGCCGTAAATGCCATGATCCGTTTCTTTCATGATAAAAACATACGGATATCTATGGATGATTTTGGTTCAGGCTATTCCTCTCTGAATACTTTAAAAGATATTCTTTTTGATGAAGTAAAAATAGACAAACGCTTTCTCTCGGACGATCTGTCTGAAAACGGAAAGATTGTCCTTCAGGAAATTTTTCACCTGTTAAAAAGGACTAAGAAATTTATTGTCTGCGAAGGTGTGGAAACAAAAGAAATGGTAGATTTCCTTGTAGAAGAGGGTTGTGATGAGCTCCAGGGATATTACTACTATAAGCCTATGAGTCAGGAATCATTTGAACAATTGTTGCAGAAAACATTCTGATCAAACCAGGCACTCAGCTGCAAGTACATTATACTTTTCCATTCTATATTTTGTAAAAAGGATTGACGCTCTTACCTTCCGGCGCTATCATAAAATCATGATATCTGTCTCTTGTCTGCAAGATACAGCAAAAAAAATACTTTCAGGGGGAAATTCCAATGAAAAAATTCATGGAAGAATTCAAAACATTTGCCCTGCGCGGCAATGTCATGGACATGGCAATCGGTGTTATTATCGGAGGTGCTTTTTCCGGAATCGTAACCTCTTTGACCGACAACTTCATCAATCCGGTTCTCAACGTACTTACTGGCGGAGCTACATATTCACTCCAGGATGTATCCGGATTCGCATCCTCTTTCATTTCTTCAGTAGTTAACTTCATCATTATGGCATTCATCCTGTTCTGCCTGCTGAAGGCAGTGAACAAAGTAACATCCTTCGGTGCCAAAAAAGAAGAACCAGCCGCTCCGACTACTAAGAAATGTCCTTTCTGCATGAGCGAAATCGACATCAAAGCTACACGCTGTCCACACTGCACTTCCCAGTTACCGGAAGAAGAAACCAAACAGGCATAACAAAAAAGTCTTCGCAGCATATAACATATAAAATGTACCATACTGCGAAGATTTTTATTATTCCTTCTCTTCTTCCTGCTATGCATTTCTCACTAAACGATTAAGATGAGAAATACATTTTGCATTTTAAAGGTTTATTTTATTTATGGTGTGCGTTATTTACGAAGATTGCTATAGTTTTGTTTAGTCCTGTTTTACATTGAAGGCTTTCATTCCCGGATATACTGCGCTTGCACCGAGTTCTTCTTCGATGCGGAGAAGCTGATTGTATTTTGCAACACGTTCAGATCTGCTTGGGGCGCCGGTCTTAATCTGGCAGGTATTCAGTGCTACTGCAAGATCTGCAATTGTTGTATCTGCTGTCTCGCCGGAACGATGAGAAGAAATTGCGGTGTAGCCTGCTTTGTGAGCCATCTTGATTGCTTCCAGTGTTTCGGATACGGAACCGATCTGGTTTAATTTGATCAGAATCGCATTACCTGCACCAAGGCTGATACCTTTTGCAAGCCGTTCTGTATTTGTAACAAACAGGTCGTCACCGACAAGCTGTACTTTGTCACCAAGTCTGGCTGTAAGTTTCTGCCATCCTTCCCAGTCTTCTTCATCCAGACCATCTTCGATGGAGATGATTGGATATTTCTCACATAATTTAGCCCAGTGTTCGATGAGTTCTTCAGATGTATATTCTGTGCCGGCTTTTGGAAGTTTGTAGTAGCCTTTTCCCTTTTCACTCTTCCATTCGGAGGAAGCAGCATCCATGGCAATTCGGAAGTCTTTGCCTGGTTCATATCCGGCTTTCTTCACTGCCTCGAGGATTGTCTCGATTGCTTCTTCATCGGATTTCAGTGCAGGTGCGAAACCACCTTCGTCACCTACTGATGTGGCAAGTCCGCGCTCTTTCAAAATAGAAGCAAGTGCGTGGAATACTTCTGCACACCATCTTAAGCATTCCTTGAAGGAAGGTGCCCCAACTGGCATGATCATGAATTCCTGCACATCCAGACCGGATGATAATGCATGACATCCGCCGTTTACGATGTTCATCATTGGTACAGGGAGGCGATTTCCGGATACTCCGCCAAGGAAACGATACAGCGGAATCTCAAGAGAAGCTGCCGCTGCTCTGCAGCATGCGATAGATACTGCAAGGATTGCATTTGCTCCAAGTTTGGATTTATCTTTTGTTCCGTCTGCTGCGATCATAGCTGCGTCTACTGCATAAATGTCACTTGCATCAAGACCTTCGATTGCTTCGTTGATTGTTGTGTTGATATTCTCTACTGCTTTCTGTACGCCTTTTCCAAGGTAACGAGCTTTATCTCCATCTCTTAATTCCAGAGCTTCGAATTCACCTGTAGATGCACCGCTTGGAGCTGTTCCTCTTGCTACAGTGCCGTCCATCAGATATACTTCTGCTTCTACTGTCGGATTTCCTCTGGAATCCAGAATTTCTCTTCCAATTACTTTCTCAATTTCTAAGTACATGATAAATCCCCTTTCTGGTTTTGCATTTGGACTCCTGGTACACCGTAGCTGGGATGTACCAAGTGGATCATATCTGAGGTACGGCTTTCAGCATAGCCGTGATTTCAGCAAGTACAGATGTAATCCAATGTTCCGAAGAATTCAGCAGGTCTTCGGATGGAGTTCAAATGATTTAATTCACGCGAGAGTTTGCTGTATCTAACTCTATTAGTTAGTATATTCTAACTTTGTAAAAATGCAAGAGGGAAATTGGAGGGATATTGAGAAATTATTTCAGAAAACATATTTGCATTTATATTTTGTAATACATTATATCATCAACAACGAATCAATAAAAAAGATCCTCAGATATTTGAAATAATTCAAAAACATCTGAAGATCTTCATATCTACATAAATACTTATTTAATTAATGAGGGCATTTTGCGTATGTAATAGTATTTTGATATACTGCATTTGCACGATATCCACATTTTTCACATCTTTGGCATGAATAAATTTTAACAGTACATCCTCCTGAGGAATTTCTCCCATGAGTATAAAAAGATGATGGAACCATACTATGTGTACACAATGCATATGTATCGGATGATTCTTTATATACTACTTGATTTCCATCTGAATCAATATATACGCTGTCACTTTGTGAAAAATCGATTGAACTTATTAAATCATTATTTGTATCATTGAAACCAAAATCTTCTACAAAATCTTCAAAAACAACTTCTTCAAAACTTTCATCAGATGATGATACTGGTTCATACGCCATTATCGTCCCAGCACTCGCCACAACTGTCAACGCCGACACTGCCACCATAATTCCTCTTTGTAACATCCCTTTTCTCTTTTCCTTCATCATGTAGTTGATCCTCCTTTTTAATGTTTTAAAATCCTTTCCTTCTTTATTGTTTTTATGTCCGGAAAGGTTATTTTTCCACACGGCTGGGCGAATATCAGAAGTTGCGGCTTCTAATACCAGCAAACTTGCATAGTCTTGACGTTTTTCTTTTGTACAGCCATCGACGGCTACACTGTCACTGACTATTTCTGCTGTATCTATGTAAAGGAAAAGTAAAAGATATGCCACGGGATTCATCCAGTGCAGACACAGAACGAAAAGGCATAAAAGTTTTACTAAATTGTCATGATTCTTCAAATGCGTATGTTCATGTTTGTATACCATAATAAAATCAGGATGCAGAGGAAAGCTCTCTGGAAACACGATTTTCTGACGGAAAAATCCGATGGTACATGGACCACAAATCTCATCCGGAATCAGGTAATAAGTAAGATTATCTTCAGGATCTTCAATCTTTTCAAAGATATAGTTCCGGATAGAATGTGCTCCTCTCCAGTATTTAATAATCTCATAGATTGCGAAGATAATAATTCCTGCTAGCCAGATCCTGGCAAATATATTAAACCATTGAGGTATCCATATGTAATCACCCTGCTTTTCACTCCAGAAAGACAAGGTGCCTGATAAATAAGAATCAGCTTTTCTGCCAATTAACATTGTTTCCGGAAGTGCATCTTTTGGAAGTAAATACTTCACCAACTGCACAGGCACCAGATAAAAGAAAACACCTGTCAGCAGTAATCTTCTTCCGAGAATGTAGTTATAATTTCCACGTTGAATTAGGTATAAAAATAAACAGATCATTACAGGAATGCTTCCTGCAATGGACATACAGACTAACAGTTCCATTTAAACATCACATCATTTCTTCTTAATGTATTCTAATAAATATTCTTTCTCTTCCTCTGTAAGTTTCTGATCAGAGGTCAGAGCACTGACAAGGATGTCCATATCAGGAACTGTATATCCTGATGCGGATGACCTGAAAGTGTGTGCAGATTTGGCAACTTCAGTTTCACCCTTTTCTTCAGCAAGTTCATTTAACTTATCATACAGGTAGCGGTTTCTCAATCCAAGAACAAACATAGATGCCGGGTATAGTAAGGATACCACAGCAGCACCAATCATGTATAAAGTAAATGTATGTGTATCGTTTACCGGAGGTTTGCTCATAAAGTTAATAAAGAAACCAATACCAGAAAAAACGGTAAATAAAATCCAACAGACAAGTTCTATTTTCTTTTTCATTCTTTCGTCTCCAGATCATTAATAATTGTAAATTTCTGTCATTTCTTAACTACAGTTAGTCTACCATATTTTGCACAAATTAAGCAACTGATTTTTATGAATTTATCGGACTTCTTACCGTCATTATTCGAGATTTATCGAGAAATTGCACAATAGATTATGGACTTGTGTTACATTTTTTGAACACTTCTTCCATAGCGCGTCATCCGAGGACTGCAAGCTCCTTCTGATAAACTGCGGAGTAGTTATTTGGTATAGAGCCACGTAGCGAAGCGGTAGATTTTATCCGCTTGACAAATACATTTATCAGATATATTTCTGAAATGCTCTCAATATGCAAAAAAGATTCCATTTTTCTATAAATCATTCAAATCCATGACTATTGATTTCATCTACCAGAGACACATCTCTGGATGCAACAAGGTGTCTGATAAAGTAAAAAGCCAGGAAAGAACTGTTCAATCACTGAACAATTCCTGCCTGGTTTCTCATGGAAAATTAAAACGTATTTTTATTTATGAAGAAAAGAAAACAGTCCTTTTTTCTTTTCATATGGCTCTGATGTAATGCCTTTTACTTCATATCCTGTAGCACTGATCGCTGTTTTTAATTTTGCTTCGTCTACCGGTCCGTCTGAGATGATCACGGTTTCTCCTTTGCTGTGGGAAGATGTAACTTTATCTACCTGGAAAGCTTTTCTCACTGCATCATTTACGTGAGATTCACACATACCGCACATCATGCCGTCTACTTTTACAGTTGTTTTGATCATGTTGTTATCCTCCATTTCTGTTATTACAATGCTGTTAAAAGCATGATCTGTCATTATAAGTTAGAACTCACTAACAGAAATTATAGCATATGTTTTTTTCTTTTACAATAAGTGTAAGTTTTAATTGTAATTAAAATTTTATGCTACTTTTTTGCTTTAATTTCAGTAATTTTATGCCAATGCCTGGGCAAGAGCTTTCTGAATTGCTCCAAGGATTCCCTCTGAGGAATAAGTGGCACCGCTTGCAGCATCAATTCCGTCTGCTGACTGATTTCCCATAATCTGAGGATAAATAGTTTCCCATGCATAATCAAAGTACTCAGGTGAATCACTGTTACTCTGTTCAATAGATGCAATCTGACCGCCCTGAATCGTTACGGTTACATTTACTCTTCCACTGTATCCGTAGCTTGAGCCTGTATAAGTTCCGTCAATATATGGTCCTGTAGGTTCCGGCGTAGGCTCCGGAGTCTCTTCCGGTGTTGGTGTGGGAGCTGGTGTTTCCTCTGGTGTTGGAGTGACTTCTGGAGTCGGAGTTTCTTCCGGTGTCGGGATTGGGGTTGCCTCAGGAATTGGCGTAACTGTTACTTCTGGTGTTGGAGTTGGTGTCACTTTTGTGGTGCCTTTTTCTGCCTGCTTCTGAATATCTTTCATTGCGTTTATGATACCCTTTGAAGAGTAGGTTGCACCACTGACAGTATCAATGCCATCGACAGACTGATTCTGAATAATCTCATTTTCCAGGATGTCCCATGCTTTCTTAAAGAACATAGGCGTATCTGTATGCTCTGCTTCCAGAGACTTGATCACACCTTTTTTAATCTTAGCTGTCAACGTAATTGTCCCACTGTATCCTTTACCGGTTCCTGTATAGGTTCCGTCTTTGTAAATCTGTTCGTCTCCCGGCTTCGGTATTGGAGAAGGTTTCTTTGTCGGTTTCGGTGATGGAGTGGGAGTTGGCGTAACAACTGCCTGGTTTCCTGACGGAATTGCCTGTGACAATGCATTCTGAACCGCAGTAATAATTCCGTTGGAAGAATAAGTGGCACCACTGACTGCATCTACGTTCGGAGACTGGCTTGCAAGAATTTTGCTGATCACACCCTGTGCATTTGCAAAATAGGAGGCTGTTTCATTTGATGCATCTACAATATTGATAGCTGCAATTTTATGGTCAGTGACAGTTACCTGAACAGTGATCGTTCCTCCGAAACCAGTTCCGGAGCCTGTATAGGTACCGTCTGCATATCCACCGGCAGGAACTTCTGTAGTTGGTGTGACTGTGCTTCCTGCACCACCCCCTGCTGTACCTCCATTTGCAGAGGAACCTGTAGATGAATTTTTCTTTGTTCCTGTTTTAATCTTACTTGTTTTTTTTGTCTTTTTTGATGTTTTTGAAATTGATGTTCCATTGGTTTCAGAAGAGTCTTCTGAATCAAAATCCTTACCTGCAGTTCCTTGTGAAATCAATTCTTTAATCTCATCAGTAGACATAACATTATTATTGGAAACTGATGTAGTCTCCACAGGACTTTTATCTGCCTGATAACAGGTTACACAGACTGCTGCAAAAACTGCTGCCGCAGGAATAAGCTTTAACCATGGACGGAAACTGTCCTGTTTGGGTTTCATTTCCGGAGTCTTATTATTTTTCTGCTCATTATTTTTGTCCATAAATTTCTCCTTCTTCAATAGTTCCAGGAAATCATATTCAAATGATTTCTTTTCAACTGTATAAAGTTTTACAGTTGAAAAGAAATCCTGCCCTTTCTGGTGGGATACAGGATTTCTTTCCTCTTGTCTGCGAATCCGATTGCAAATATCCGCCTGACTTCAGTCAGGTCAGATTATTTTACAGTTACTTTAACTGTTTTGGTTACACCATTGCATGTTACTGTGATTTTGGCAGTACCCTTTTTAATACCCTTAATTGTACCATTGGATGATACTGTAGCAATTTTCTTGTTGCCGGATTTGTATGTAACTTTTCCTGACGGAGCTGCTTTTGCTGTGATCTTAGTTGTTTTGCCGACTTTTACAGATGCAGATGTTTTGTTCAGTGTAAGAGTTGGATTTTTAACTGTTACTTTGCAGGTTACCTTTACATCTCCGCATTTAGCTGTGATGACTGCACTACCTTTTGCTTTTGCAGTAACTTTACCAGTTGTTTTGTTTACAGCTGCAACTTTTGGGTTACTGGAAGTAAATGTAACTTTTGGTGCATCTGCTCCTGTTACAGTTGCCCTCAGTGTAGTTGTTTTTCCTTTGTAAACAGTGGCTGTTTTCTTGTTGAGAGTTACTGTTACCTTCGTATCTGCTTTAACAAGAGCCTCTACTGCTGCGTTCAGATGAGTTGTAGCTTCATCAACCTCTGCCTGAGTTGGCTTTTCTTTTGCAAGAAGATCCTTTGCTTCCTGAAGCTCTAACTGCATTGCCTTCCAGGAATCTGCTGTGTAATCTGCTTCTTTTAAGGCTTCTGCTTTTTCTACTGCTGCTTTTAATGCTGTTGTATCTGCTTCTCCTGCTTCCGGTTTTACGATGTTTGCATCTGTTGCATTAACTTCAAATACAGTATCTGCATATCCCATTGCATATACGGTGATTTTCCATTTGCCGGTTCCATCTGTTCCTTTTGGAAGCTGGCAGCGGTAGGAATCTGTCAGACCAAGCTGGATTCCCATTGCCTTGTGCATCCAGTTATCTGCTGCAAATTTTGTTCCGTAAGATGCCAGAACTTTATCACCATTTCCGTAGTAATCCCATTTTACAGCATACATTTTAGCACCAAGAGCACCATATCCGTCACCGGTAATATCTACTCTTAAGAATTCACCGTAGCTTCCGCTGGCTTCTTTTACTGTTGCGGTAACATTGGATGCTGTCTGGAGTGCCTGATCTTTAAGTCCGGAACCTGTACCGTTTGTTCTGGCCTTGAATGTGAATGTTCCATCAGAACCTTTTACAGCTTCTTTTAAGCCGTTTGTTTCAGCGGTAACATCCGCAACTGCACTATAGGACTGCAAATTGTTTTCTCCAAATCCTCCGGCAACTGTGCTTCCGTCTTCCACAACCTTGAACTGGGATTTGAAGGCTTCATAATCTTCTGCCTTTACTGCGACAGGCACATATTTCAGACCTACAACGCTGTAATGGTCGAATTCTGCAACGCTTCCGTCAGCTTTTGTGATCTGTCCTCGCTCAGGCTGATTCAGCTTTACAGTTGTTCCGTCCGTAAGAACTGCATCATTAGCTGAGGTCCAGTAGGAAATCTCATAAGAACCGCCGTTTTTGTCATACATGATTGCTTCACACTGGTAGCTTCCTCTGTGCAGGCCATGGTTTACAGTAGCTCTGGTTACTGTGTCGAAACCGCCTTTGTCAAGTTCATCATGGCTGTCTTTTGTTCCATTGGAAGCTGTGTTTGCAGCATTATAAACTCCCTCAGATGCCCAGTACTGTGCCCATGTCAGACCTGCATAGACATATTTGTAGCCTGTTTCTGCTGTTGCAGCGAATTCATCTTCTGCTGCTGCCTGATCGTCAACAAAAGGTGTTTTCTCATCGCCTGCAAAAGCATCAGCGGTGTCATCTGCTGCATCAAACTCATCTGTCTGTGCCTCAGTCTCCACAGCAGTATCAGATGTAAAATCCGCAGCCATAACCGGTAATCCTGAAACCATCATTGCTGCACTTAAAATTGCAGGAGCTGCCATTTTGATTAAATTTCCCTTACGCATACCTTTAAATCCTCCTGAATATGAGTTAATAAATATATTTCCAAACTGTCCGGAAAACTGAAATTTTTGACAGTTCAGAAATCTTTATATAAGATAAACCTATTCACCGATGGAATAAGTATCTTTCAGTAATTGAAATCTTTCTTTCATGCCTTCCGTCATCCAGACATGATCAGAATCATCTACGAACAGTCCGTCTGCATTGTATTTCTTCAAAAGTTCTTCTGCCTTTTCTTTTCCCAGTACAAAGCATGCAGTGGAAAGTCCGTCTGCGTTCAGGCCGTCATCACACACAACCGTCACAGATGTGAGACCGCTTCTTGCAGGATATCCTGTAGCAGGATCCAGTATATGATGATATCGAACACCATCTTCTATAAAGTATTTTTCGTAATCTCCGGAAGTAGATAAAAATTCAGTACCATTCAGAGCAACTACTCCCAGGTAATCACCTTCTGTATCCCGCGGATCAGTGACAGCTACCTGCCAGGCAGAGCCGTCGGGTTTGCTTCCATAGCTCATAACACTGCTGCCGCCCAGATTCAGGATCATGCCTGATACATTCTTATCTGCATCAAGAACTTTCTTTGCTGCATCACAGCCAATTCCCTTACCTGCAGCCCCCAGATCAAGAGTTACTCCCTTTGGCATGGTAACTTTATTTCCATCCAGAGTCACCTTGCCATATCCTACATTTTCAAGCATGGAATTTAATTCATCATCTGAAGGAATGTGTGGGTCCTCTCCGTCAATGTCCCACAAGCGGATCACTCTTCCCATAGTAGGATCCATGGCTCCGTCAGAAGCTTTCGACAAATCCAGTACCTGTTTTAAACAGGTGGCAGTTTCATCAGATACCGTTGTTGTATTCCCGGCATTTTGATTGATCTGATATATCTGAGAACTTTCTTTTGTCCAGGAGATCCAGTTTTCTTCCACATCTTTTAATGCAGAGATTATGTCTGCTGTGATATCCTCACCTGTTGTGTAAAGAGTCTCTGATACTACGGTGTCCATAGCAAAGTCTGTTTTGGTGTATGTGTTTATTTCAGAGTTTCCCCATGCAGTCCGGGATGTGCATAAAAGAGAGGCTGTAATAAAAAGTCCCAGTACAAAAGAGCGTCTGTTTGTCATATATTTTCTGATTCCTTATCCTCTTATTGTTGTTTTCAACTAACTCTATAGACTATATCACTGTACGGATAGTATGTCTACCAATATAGTTAGTTCTTACTAATCAAATTTTTTCAATAAGTTAGCAGTTGCTAATTTTTATCAATAACAGTGCCTGTATGAATATTTTTCCTTGGGCAGACTGCAGTGCAGGCGTGACAGCAGATGCATTCCCCTGAATGTGCAGTATCGCCGTCAATATCCAGATGTGCCGGACATCTCTTCTTACAGAGAGTGCACTTTGGCGCACAGTTTGGACGATTCCGTTTGAAAAGTGCTCCCGGGATGATCGGCATGATTGCAAATACTGCTCCCATGGGACAGAGAAACTGGCAGAAGAAACGCTCCTGTGTACACATTCCGGCCATGATCAGGATCAGCAGAACTGTTCCCACAATGTAGGTAGATTTCGGCAGTCTGCCTGTTGTAAGCATGGAGAATACATCCCATGGACTCATTCCCTGTAATTTAGAATAAAATCCTGTTATGCAGGAAAGAAGCAGGAACGCAAGAATCACATATTTTACTTTCTGTAATCGGTGTACCCATTCTTCCGGATATCCATGTTTTTTCTTTTTTCCAAAACATTTCGCACGGATAAACGCGGTAAGCTCATACAGAGCATCTCCCAGTGAGCCAAACGCACAGGCATAACCGCAGAAATGACGCCCGAACAGAATGGTAATAATTAACAGTAACGCCGTAATATCCAGAAAAGAGTTCCAGGTTACGCTCTGCTGTCCTCCGATTGCAAGAAAGATGGATTTGACTCCTGCAAATGCCGTGGAAAAAAGGGAGGGCGCTGCTATAAAAAATATAAGCTGTATGGCGGCACGGATCAGCCGTACCTTTCGTTGTTTCTTTTTCATGCGTTTTCCGCCTTTGATAATGCGTCATTTACTGCTTCTAAGATACCGGTAGAACTGAAAGTTGCTCCGGAAATAGTGTCAACATCTGTGCTCTGCTCGCTGATGACACTGTTTATGACATTCTCGCCCTGTGACAGATAAGCACTGTCCTCACCCGGTGCACTGACTACACTGACTGCTGTAATAGTATCGTCTTCCAGAGTTACCTGGACTGTGATGGTTCCACCGTATCCGGTTCCTGAACCTTCGAAGGTGCCATTTTTATATACATTGTCAGAATCATCGGTTTCTTCAGAATCTGCCTGATCTGCATTTTCTTTATCCTCTGCAGAATCCTTTTCAGATTTATTATCAGCTTCCGAAGATACATCAGAAGAAGCATTACTTTCTGCTGCTGTTTTCTGTTTCTCATAAGTTTCCTTTAATGCTGTAAGGATCTGGTCCTGCTGTTTCTCCAGGCTCTCTGTTTTTGCAGTCAGGTCTGCAATATCCTGAGCCTGTTCTTTATCTTTTACTGTTCCGTTATAGAAAAATACCGCCATGATGATCAACAAAAGTGCGATCAGACGCAGATAAAAGTTTTGATTATTCACGTTGTCTTCTCCTTTATTTTTTTATTTTGCCGGATATGATATCTGTTTTTGGATGAAGCAAAACTTAATCATAACTAACTTTAAAAGTGTATCATTTTAGTATATAAAAATCTATATATAACAGATTCTGCTAATGTTGTTTTTTTCTCATTAAGATGAC
>OLNE01000715.1_pt1 | contig 29182 bp, 28 predicted proteins | sample 1672431 | NCBI WGS metagenome assembly OLNE01 (sample SAMEA3136685, study PRJEB25190) | human gut metagenome | reverse complement strand
CGATCGGACTGAAATTGTAGGCAGGAGGTAACAATATCATGACAATAGACGAAAAACTGCAGCATTTTTACGAGGTTTCTCTCGATGAAGCCCGCGAAGATGCCGCACAGGCTATCCAGGAACACAAAGAACATCTTGCCCGTACACTGGAAGATCACAAACAGACAAGCCGCCAGAATGCTGAAGCTGAGATAAAAGCAGAGACCGGCCATGTCCGTCGTGAAGTCAACAAGGCTCTTTCTGCCGAACAGATCACTCTCAGAAGAGACTTGTCCAGAAAACAGGAAGACCTGAAAGAAACTCTTTTTGCAGAAGTTAAGACCAAGGTTCAGCAGTTTATCACTACTGCAGAATACGATGAATATCTCTGCCGCAGGATCAACGAAGCTGTAAAATTTGCCGGAGACGATGAGATCCAGATCTATCTCTCTTCTTCCGACAAATCCAAAGCAAATGATCTTGCGCAGAAAACAGGTACCCCGCTCCAGGTCTCAAAAGAAGATTTTATCGGCGGTATCCGCGCAGAGATTCCACATAAAAACATACTTATCGATAATTCTTTTTCTGCAAATCTTGCTTCAATGTGCAGAGAATTCAAATTTGACGGAGGGCTGAAGAATGAGTAAAACTGGTATCATCTATGGCATCAATGGCCCTGTCGTTTACTTAAAAGGCGATTCCGGATTCAAAATCTCCGAGATGGTCTATGTAGGTAAGGAAAACCTGGTTGGCGAGGTCATCGGCCTTAAAAAGGGTATGACAACCGTTCAGGTATTTGAGGAGACCACAGGACTTCGCCCGGGCGAAACCGTTACCGGTACCGGCGATGCCATCTCTGTACTTTTAGGACCTGGTATCATCCACAATATTTTTGACGGTATCCAGCGTCCTCTGGAGGAGATTGCCAAATCCTCCGGAAAATATATTTCCCGTGGTGTCAGCGTAGATTCACTGGACACCCAGAAAAAATGGCACTCACATATCACAGTTAAAGAAGGAGACGTAGTAGGTCCTGGCACGATCATCGCCGAGACACAGGAAACTGCTTCTATCCTCCATAAATCCATGGTTCCTCCGAGTATCACAGAGGGAACTGTTATCAAAGCAGCTCCGGACGGTGATTACACCATTCTGGAACCAATTGTCACAATACAGCTGAATGACGGAACCACTAAAGAGCTTGCACTGGCTCAGAAATGGCCGATCCGTATTCCTCGTCCGACGCATTTGCGCTACCCTGCAAGCGTTCCGCTTGTCACAGGACAGCGTATCCTTGACACTCTGTTTCCGATTGCCAAAGGCGGTACGGCTGCCGTTCCGGGTGGTTTTGGAACCGGAAAGACCATGACACAGCACCAGATTGCCAAATGGTCCGATGCAGATATCATCATCTATATCGGCTGCGGCGAGCGTGGAAATGAGATGACACAGGTTCTGGAGGACTTCAGCAAGCTGATCGACCCGAAATCCGGAAACCTGATGATGGACCGTACTACTCTGATCGCCAACACATCCAACATGCCGGTTGCTGCCCGTGAAGCATCTATCTACACAGGTGTTACTCTGGCTGAATATTATCGTGACATGGGTTACGATGTAGCGATCATGGCAGACTCCACCTCCCGTTGGGCTGAGGCTCTTCGAGAGCTTTCCGGACGACTTGAGGAAATGCCGGCAGAGGAAGGTTTCCCTGCTTACCTGGCTTCCAAGCTTTCCGCTTTTTATGAGCGTGCCGGAATGATGCAGAATCTCAATGGTACAGAAGGTTCTGTCTCCATCATCGGTGCAGTTTCCCCACAGGGCGGTGACTTCTCTGAACCAGTCACTCAGAATACCAAACGATTTGTACGATGCTTCTGGGGACTTGATAAGGCTCTTGCTTATGCAAGACACTTCCCGGCGATCCACTGGCTCACAAGCTACAGTGAATACCTCGAAGACCTGACCCCATGGTACCGCGATCATGTATCTCCAAAATTCGTGGCTGACCGAAATCAGCTGATGGCGATCCTGAATCAGGAAAGCTCTCTGATGGAGATCGTTAAACTGATCGGCAGTGATGTACTCCCGGATGATCAGAAGCTGACTCTTGAGATTGCCAGAGTCATCCGACTTGGCTTCCTTCAGCAGAATGCCTTCCATCAGGAAGATACCTGCGTTCCAATGGAAAAACAGTTTGAGATGATGGAGATCATCCTTTATCTGTACGAAAAATCCAAAGCACTCATCAACCGAGGCATGCCGGTTTCTGTACTGAAAGAGGACAACATCTTTGAACGCATCATTTCTATTAAATATGATGTTCCAAACAATCAGCTAGACAAATTTGAACAGTACCGAAAAGACATCGACGCATTTTATGACAAAGTATTAGAGAAGAACGGCTGACAGGAGGAACGTTTTTATGGCAATTGAATATTTAGGTTTAAGTGAAATAAACGGCCCTCTGGTAGTTCTGGAAGGTGTAAAGAATGCCTCTTTTGAGGAGATCGTCGAATTCCATATGGATGACGGAACACAGAAGATCGGCCGTATCATTGAGATTTATGAGGACAAAGCAGTTATCCAGGTATTTGAAGGAACTGACAATATGTCCCTTGGCAACACACATACCCGACTCACCGGACATCCGATGGAGATCGGTCTTTCACCGGAAATCCTCGGCCGTACCTTCAACGGTATTGGTCAGCCGATCGACGGACTCGGTGCGATAACTCCGGAGGTTAACCTTAATATCAACGGTCTTCCGCTGAATCCGGTCACGCGAGAATATCCACGAAACTATATCAATACCGGTATTTCTGCAATTGATGGTCTGACTACTCTGATCCGTGGTCAGAAACTTCCAATCTTTTCCGGAAATGGTCTTCCACATGACAAGCTGGCTGCACAGATCGTACAGCAGGCTTCTCTGGGCGGTGATTCCGATGAAAACTTTGCAATCGTTTTTGCAGCTATGGGTGTTAAATACGATGTTGCAGAATTTTTCCGCCGTACTTTCGAAGAAAGCGGTGCTTCTGATCACGTTGTCATGTTCCTGAACCTGGCAAACGACCCGGTCGTTGAACGACTGCTGACACCAAAGATCGCACTTACCGCTGCAGAGTATCTGGCATTTGAAAAAGGCATGCATATCCTGGTCATTCTGACAGATATCACATCTTTCTGTGAAGCCATGCGTGAGGTTTCCTCCTCTAAAGGTGAGATTCCTTCCCGTAAAGGCTACCCGGGATATCTGTACAGTGAACTGGCTACTCTTTATGAGCGTGCCGGTATCGTACAGGGCGGAACCGGTTCTGTTACACAGATTCCGATCCTGACCATGCCAAATGATGATATCACACATCCTATACCTGACCTTACCGGATATATCACTGAAGGTCAGATTGTTCTGGACCGCCAGCTGCATGGCCAGGCAATCTATCCGCCGATCAACGTACTTCCATCTCTGTCCCGTCTGATGAAGGATGGTATTGGAGAAGGCTTCACCAGAGAAGATCATCAGGACGTTGCAAACCAGCTCTTCTCCTGCTATGCAAAAGTAGGCGATGCAAGAGCTCTGGCTTCCGTTATCGGTGAAGATGAACTTTCCCCGATTGACAAACGTTACCTTGTCTTCGGTAAAGCATTTGAGGCAGAATTTGTCGGACAGGGTGAAACAGAAAACAGAAGTATCACAGAAACCCTTGATAAAGGCTGGGAGCTTCTGGGACTTCTTCCAAAAGAAGAACTCGACCGAATCGATACAAAAATCCTGAACAAGTACTATAAAGAGACTGTACGCTAAGGGGAGGTGACTGTTTATGGATCCGAATACCTTCCCCACCAAGGGTAATCTGATACTTGCCAAGAACTCTCTGGCTCTCTCCCGACAGGGATTTGAGCTGATGGATAAAAAACGAAATATCCTGATCCGTGAAATGATGGAGCTGATCGATCAGGCAAAGGATATTCAGTCTCAGATCGATGAGACCTTCCGAACTGCCTATGCAGCCCTTCAGAAGGCCAATATGGAGCTTGGAATCGCATTTGTACAGCAGGTTTCCTATACCGTTCCTGTTGAAGATTCCATACGCATCAAAACCCGCAGTGTCATGGGAACCGAGATTCCTCTGGTTGAATATGACAAACAACTGACCAACACACCAACTTATGCTTATTACAGTACTAAGATGTCTCTGGATCAGGCAAAAGCAGCTTTTGAAAAAGTTAAAGAGCTTTCAATCAAACTCGCCGGAATTGAAAATGCCGCGATTCGTCTGGCTGCCAACATCAAAAAGACACAGAAAAGAGCAAATGCCCTCAAGAATATCACAATTCCACGTTACGAAGCACTAACCAAAGATATCCAGAATGCTCTGGAAGAAAAAGAACGTGAAGAATTTACACGTCTGAAGGTCATTAAACGAATGAAGCAGAAGGGATAATTCCCCTCTGCTTCATTTCTTTATATTGTCTGAAAATTGATCTTTCAAAGTTTAAAATTTTTCTTTTGAAGACAAAATTATATAATATTTTCACTATGAAAAAGTCAATAGATTTTTCTATTTTTTTGTCGAATTTCTCAATTTCATCATTATTAACCAAAACATTTGTTTTTTATTTATTTATGTAAATCTCTTATTCCACATAAATATTTTGTGGATAATGTGGATAACTTTGTGTATAACTCAAAAATATCGAATTTTTCACGTTTTTCATGTGTGGATAACTTTTGCACCATTTTTCGCGTTATCCACATTTTCCCCCATTATTCGACAGGGTTTGTGCAATTTGCTAAATCCCCCTTTTTTTCGACTTTTTTCCCAAAAAATTATTTTTATTTTAGTTTTATGTAATAGGAACATTACGAAGTAATTTCCTATTACATAAAAAAGAGCTACCGTTCTGTCTTCACAGAAACTGTAACTCTTTGCTTTTATTCCATATAAGTTCCAACACCTGTCGGTGTCTCATAATCATAATCCGTGATCACGATTCCCTTGTTAGCATTCAGTGCATGCACGACTTTACCATTGCCGATATACAATGCCACATGATAGATTCCCGCACCATAAAAGACGAGGTCTCCTACTTCCATCTGGCTTATCTCCTTTTGCTGGGAAGCCTGATACTGGGCTGCTGCCACTCGCGGCAGTTCATAACCGAAGTTTGCAAATACAGACATTACAAATCCTGAACAGTCCGCACCATTTGTAAGGCTTGTTCCGCCCCATACATACGGATTGCCCACAAACTGAACAGCAAAATCTGCAACTTCCTTACGCTTTGCCACACGCTTCGCTTCTTTCTGCCGTGCTGCTTCTTCAAGAGCTTCCTTACGGATGCGAGCCGTTTCTTCTTTGATCTCCTGCGCACGTCTTTCCACTTCCTGCGCATCTGCGTACTTCTTTGCCTCTTTTTTCAGTTCCTGGTATTCCTCTGCACGTACCGCTGCCTGTGCTGCGATCTCACTTGCCATCGCACTGATATCACCACCGGAAGTGCTGTCATCTGCATAAACGGTACAGGTACTGCTGATACAACATATTGCCAATAACATTGCTGTTATTTTTTTCTTCATCTATTACTCCTTTGCGTTTGTTAAAATACATATTCTCGCGCAACAGTTACGTATCTTAACACAAAAGTAATAGTTTTGTCAAATTTTCCCTTTATCCGGCACTTACTGTTCCATCAGATAGCGTCTCGCAGAAGCCACTGCATTGGCTCCGTCTGCCACCGCAGTTACCACCTGCCGAAGATTCTTGGTACGGATATCGCCGGCTGCAAAAACACCCGGAGTGCTTGTTACTCCATCTTCTCCTGCAATAATATATCCACCTTCATCCAGCTTCACAAGGTTCTTAAATTTCTCTGTTCCCGGAACAATTCCAACTGCAATAAACACTCCATCCACCGGAATCGACGTCTCCTCGTCATTCTTTATGTTTCGAACCTTCAGCGCTTCCACTTTGTCCAGGCCCTCCACAGATACCGGCACACTGTCCCATACCAGTTCTACATTCTGGCAGGCAAACAAATTATCCTGAAGAATCTTCTCTGCCCGGAGCTCATCACGTCGATGCACCAGATAAACTTTTTTGCAGGTGCGTGAAAGAAGAATCGCATCTTCTGCTGCTACATTTCCTCCACCTACTACCGCAACTGTTCTGTCCTGAAAGAAAGCCGCATCACAGGTTGCGCAATAGGATACTCCCATACCGCTCAGTTCCTCTTCTCCCGGGATTCCCAGATGGCGATGTGTTGCTCCACATGCCAGGATCACTGCCTTCGCACGATATTCATTTTTTTTCGTACGGATCACTTTGCTCTCACCTTCATCAGTGATTGAAAGAACCGGCTCTCTCCTCGGCTTCAGTCCAAGCTTTTCTGCATGTCCTGCCATTGCTTCTCCCAGATCCAGCCCGGTAATTCCCGGAAGTCCCGGATAATTGTCCACTTCATACGTATCTACAATCTGGCCGCCCTGCACAAATTTTCTGTCCAGCCAGATCACATCCATCTTCGCCCGCGCCGCATAGATAGCTGCACAGATTCCCGCTGGTCCTGCACCAAGGATTGCCAGATCATATATTTTATTTTCCATCAGATTCTGCCTCACTTTCTCTGTTGTACAGACCGCTGTTAATGCTGTTTTCCCGATCCACAGCAGCCACTGTCTATCAGTTTAGCATACTATCGTTTTTTTTCCAATAAGATAGTAAAAAGCGCTTCTCATGAGGTTTCTATGCAGTTATTATCACGCAGACGACAGACACGCATATGGATCGCAGGCATGTTGTGCCTCGTTTTTCTTCTTGGTACTGTCCTGGGATGGGCCAATACCCATCTGCTCTCAGAGGACAGACGTTTTGAAACATTTACGGATCAGCTTTTTCATAAAGAAGTATCCGGTAATATGCTGAACCTGCATTACTCACTGGCTTATCCGGAAAAGAAAGGAATAACAAGACCAAAAGCATCGCTGGGTACTATTTCATTACCTTCATCAGAAATATCTTCGGACCCGGTTTCCGGAGCATCTTCAGAATCCTCGTCCGGAACAGAAAATTTTGCTCACCAGACACTTACGAAACTGAAAACTTTCAAAATATCTGCTTTGTCTGAAGAAAACCAACTTACGCTCGATATGCTCCTTTTATACTACAAAACACAGGAAAACTTTCAGGAGCTCTCAATCCTTGAAGAACCTTTAAGTCCCAGTCTTGGCATTCAGGCACAGCTTCCTGTCCTGCTTGCAGAATACGCGTTTTATCAGAAACAGGACATCGCTGATTATCTGAACCTGCTCGTTTCCGTTGAGCCTTATTTCGAAAGTATCCTCGCTTTTGAAGAGGCCAAATCAAAACAGGGGTATTTTATGAGCGACGCGACTCTGGACCGCGTGCTCGCCCAATGTCAGGCATTTATCAAAGATCCGGAAAACAATTATATGCTGGAGATTTTTAGTGAAAAATTAAAAGAATTCGGGAAGCTTTCCCGGAAAGAACAGGAGATCCTGATTCAGAAACATCAGCAGATTCTTCTGAACAAAGTAATTCCTGCCTATCAAAAACTAATACTCGGTCTGCAGGCTCTTCGAGGTACCGGCCGCCCCAGTCAGGGGCTGGCTCATCTCAATAACGGCAAAGAATATTACGAATGTCTGCTGCAAAGCCAGACCGGCTCCTATGTACCTGTTAAAACCATACAGCGACGCCTGGCCGGACAGATCATTCAGGATATGGAAACCGTTCAGAAAGCGCTGAAAGAACAGCCTTCTCTGCTTCGTAAGCTTAACAGTTCCACTGATATTTCCCAAATGGAACCCAGAGAAATTCTTTCTTCACTGCATCAGAAAATGAAACAGGATTTTCCTCTCCTGGATGATACGGAGTTTACCGTACGTTATGTACATAAATCCATGCAGAAATATCTGAGTCCTGCTTTTTATCTGACTCCGCCGCTTGATACCGGAGCACCTAATATTATCTATATCAATCCGGCTGACCAGAGAAGTAATCTGGAACTTTTTACTACTCTGTCGCACGAAGGCTTTCCAGGGCATCTGTATCAGACTGTTTTCTTTGGGAATACGAAGCCTTCCGATATTCGCTATCTGATCACCTCCGGCGGTTATGTTGAAGGATGGGCAGTTTATACAGAATCTTACGGATATCAATATGCCTCCGACAGCCCGGAAAACTCATCTGTTTCTGACTGCATTCGCCTGGCCTGGCTGAACCGCAGCATCAATCTGTGCATTTATGCTCTTCTGGATATCGGAATTCATTATTACGGATGGGATCAGAACGAAGCTTCCAGACTGTTAAAACTATTTGGAATCACTGATGAAAACGCCCTTTCTGAAATTTATCAGTATATTGTAGAAACACCTGGGAATTATCAAAAATACTGCTGGGGCTATCTTAATTTCCTGGATCTGAAAAACGAATGGCAAACTGCTCTTGGCAATGATTTTGACCCGAAAATTTTTCATCAAAATCTTCTCGAGATCGGTCCTGTCCAGTTTCCTGTCCTGAAGAAATACATGCAGAAGCGACTGAACGCACTGATCTCTGAAAAACCCAGACAGACTGTCTGTATATTTCACAACGCAGAAGGAGATGCCTGCACGCATCTCCTTCTATTTATTCATTCGTATAATTATCGAAAAATTTCTGCAGTTTCAGCAATGCCTTCGTAAGGTCTTTTGTCTCCTGTGGATTCAGCCCGTCCAGCACTGCCATAACCATTTTTTCATGGAAAATCTTGTGATGCAGATAAGCCTTCTCTCCTTTTTCTGAAAGGGATACCAGAACCACGCGTCGATCTTCCTCACTTCTGGTACGCTCCACATATCCCTTCTTTACAAGATGATTGATTGCAATCGTCAATGTACCTACAGTAACCGAAACTGCTCTTGCCACTGTAGACATGTTCTTTTTCTCCTGTATACCGATTGCTTCCATAATATGCATATCGTTTACAGATATATCCTTATATTCCGAAGTGATCAGAGCCCGCTCCTCTATATCGAGAATATCTTTAAACAATCTCACCAGAATATTATTTACTGTTTCATATGAATTCATGCGCCTCTCCTCTCCTTCCAGTCCTTCTTGTATCATCATTTCACATTATAACGTATATTGTTTTGAAGCACAAAGTATTTTTCCACTTATTTTTTCAACTTAATTCTTTCTTTAATAGAATCTATTTGTTATAATGGTGAATTGAACATAAAACGACTTTTTTTACAGAAAGTCTCACCAAATATACAAAGGACTTTATTATGAAAAAAAACAAAAACATCCCTTTAAATCTTAAAGAACAGATTAACTCCCGCATTGGCCTGATCTGCTCCATTGTAGTTCTTGTTCTTCTGGTCTTTGTTTTTCATCAGCTGGATTATCATCTGGTTCAGAAACCAGCAGACCAGGCTGCCGAAGAAGCCGCCAGAAAAAAAGAAGAAGCCGAAGCTGCCGCAAAAGCACCTGAAGTATACACTGCAAATGTTGTTGCTGTTGGCGATAATCTCTACCATGACTCACTGATCGAATCCGGAAAATCCGATTCAGGAACCTGGAATTATGACAAGATTTATGAAAATGTCAAATCCGAGATCCAGGCTGCTGATCTTGCCATGGTTGATCAGGAAACTGTTTTTACAACAGATCACACTGCTGTCAGCGGTTATCCTTCCTTCGCAACCCCGACAGAAGTCGGTGATGCGCTTATTAATGCAGGATTTGATGTCATTGAATCCGCAACCAACCATATCGATGACTATGGATATGACTACCTGAGCCAGACTCTGAATTACTGGAAAACAAGTCATTCGGATATTCCGGTTCTTGGCATACATGAAACAGAAGAGGATGCTTCTTCTGTCAAGGTTCTTGACGTAAACGGCATCAAGATCTCTTTCCTGGATTATACATACAGCACCAACAACTCCGGTGTCTTAGAAGGCAAAGATTATATGGTTGATATCTTTGAGAAAGACAAAGTATCCTCTATGATCCAGAAAGCCAAAGAAAGCAGTGACGTCCTGATCTTTGTCGCTCACTGGGGCAAAGAAATGGATTCAATGCCTACCGAATATGAAAAAGAATGGGCGACCTTCCTCATGCAGCAGGGCGTTGATGTCGTAATCGGAGGACACCCTCATATTCTTCAGCCATATGGAACTATGTCTGATAAATCCGGCCACAGCATGCTGATCTTCTATTCCCTTGGAAATTTTGTTTCCACTCAGGAATCCTTCGATACACTCCTCGAAGGAATGGGATGCTTCACGATCCAGAAAACCGTTCAGAACGGAAAGACATCCATTGAAATCCTCAATGCACAGGTTAAACCAATGGTCATGCATTACAACAAAGAAACGGGTGTATTCGGTCCGTACATGCTTTCTGACTATACAGAAGAGCTTGCTTCCCAGCACGGAGTACGAACTTCCCTCGGGGATGATTCCTTTACACTCGCAAACCTTCAGACACGCTTCAAAGAGATCATGTCCCAGAAGGTAACACCATCCACCAACACCACGCTTCTTACCGCATCCTTCAATTCCGATGGCGATATGGTAGATGCAAACGGTAATTACATCGAGGACACCTGGTCCTCAGACTCAGACAGTTCACAGAGTGATTCCTCGTCCGACGGTTCAGACGATTCCGATTATTCTGACAACTCTGACTACAGCGATGACTCCGATTACTCGGATGATTCCGATTATTCCGACGACTCCGGCGACTATGATGACTCTGGTGATTACGACTATTCTGACGACTCCAGTGACTACTCCGACGACTCCGAATACTAACCATTAACTATCCTCTACCTATCAGCCTCCCCTTTACGGAAGCTGAGAAGAAAAGATATAGTTAATTACATAAAAATGTAAAGCAAAACTCCCCGAGAGTTTCAAAGTATCCCACCTGTTGTACAGGCCTGAGAAAATTTGTAGAAGTACTTAAATAAAAAATAATACGTTGCCCCGAAAAATGATGCTGTCTGAGTGTAGCGAGTTCATCATTTTCCGGGGCGTTTTTAGTAGTATTTTTATTTCTAGTACTTCTGAATTTTCGAACTACCTGTAACAACAGGTGGGATACAATTGAAATCTACGCGGAGTTTTCATTACACTTATTTTATAACTATATCGATTCTCACTTCCGTAACAAAAGCCGCTTCGCATTCTCCTCCGTAACTGCAATCACTTCTTCCTTCGAAACTCCTTTGAGTTCCGCAAGCATCTCAGCCACATACGGTAAATTCAGCGAACTGTTCCTCTTACCACGATTCGGTTCCGGACTCAGATAAGGGCTGTCCGTTTCCAACACAAGCTGTTCAAGTGGAGCATACTCCACAACCTCCTTCAGCTTCTTTGCGTTCTTGAACGTGACAACTCCGCCAATACCAAGATAAAGCCCCATATTCAGGTATTCTCGGGCCATTTCCTTACCATAGGAAAAGCAATGGATAATTCCTCCATACATGCCGCCACTCATACAATCCTTAACAATATCCAGTGTATCCTTTGCCGCATCTCTGCTGTGTATCATAAACGGCATCTTTTCTTCCCTTGCAATCTCCATCTGTGCAAGAAACATTTTTTTCTGAACTGCATGCTCCTGTTCTTTTTTATGCCAGTAATAATCCAGTCCGATCTCGCCGATTGCAACTGCCTTCGGCAGACGAACCAGACGACGGATTTCCTGCAATGTATCCTCTGTCATCTTTTCTGCATCATCCGGATGAATTCCAAAGGCACCATACACGAACGGATATTTTTCTGTCAGTTCTTCTGTTTCCTTCAGACTCTCGAGCGATGCACATGCATTCACGATATATCCAATTCCATTCTCATTCATAGAATCCAGAAGTATCTCTCTGTCTTCATCAAAAGCATCATCATCATAATGTGCATGCGTTTCAAAAATCATATGTGTCTCCATCAGTCTTTCTGCTCCTCAATCACAAATTCGTCTCCTTTATGAATAATTCCTCCATGAAGAACTCTTGTAAAAACACCCTCACGCGGCATAATGCAATCCCCCATTTTCTGGAAGATCACGCATCCCTGATGACATTCTTTGCCAATCTGTGTCATTTCAAGCAATACATCACCACAACGGAATTTTGTTCCAACCGGAAGAACTGCAAAATCAAACCCCTGCACTACAAGATTTTCTCCAAAAGCGCCATCTTCCACTTCTGCACCTTTCGCACGAAAAGCTTCAATTTTATCATAAGACAAAAGACTTACCTGACGATGCCATTTACCTGCATGTGCATCATTTTTGATTCCCCATTCCTCTATAAATTCCGCTTCCTGCACGGAATGCTTCTGTGTTCCTTTTTTTTCACTGATACAAATTGCAATTACTTTACCCATAATCAAATTCTCTCCTATATTACAATTGACCAGTCTTTGACTGGCCAGCTGCACTCCTGTTATTTTCGTGCACAGTTTCCTGCTTCACCTGTCAGGATCTCAATCCCATGTCCCAGTGCATCTATAATATATTCCAGACTTTCTCTGACTGCCTTGGGACTTCCAGGAAGATTGATGATCAGTGTCTTTCCCCGAATTCCTGCCGTTGCACGGCTCAGCATGGCACGCTTCGTGATCGTCATGCTGTACGCACGCATCGCTTCCGGAATTCCCGGCACCTTACGTTCAATGACCTCTTCTGTCGCTTCCGGTGTCACATCTCTTTCTGAAAATCCGGTTCCTCCTGTTGTCAGAATCAGCTCTGCTCTCTCTGAATCTGCTATTTCCTGCAGTTTTCCTGCTATCATTACCTGATCATCCGGAAGAATATCCATGGAAATTACCGCATATCCTTCTTTTTCAAGGATTTCCCTAATTACAGGACCACTTAAGTCCTCCCTCTCTCCTCTGTATCCAGAATCACTTACCGTTATAATTGCTGCGCGTTTCATTCTCATCCTCCTATCTGTGACATGCATAAACTTTCTGTATCGTCTTTTTTTGTTTTCTCTGTAAAATGATGCCCATCCGGCTTCTCTGCCAGTGCGGCTCTGATCACATCTTTCAATTCATCATCTGTTCCACCATTTCTCAGTACAGCTCGCAGATCACGTCCTGCAGTATATTGCAGACAGGTCTTCAGATATCCCTGGGATGTCAGGCGTATACGATTACACTGATTGCAGAACTTATGGCTGATCGCGCTGATAAAACCAATCTTTCCTGCAAAACCATCAACACTATAATACCTGCATGGTCCGTTTCCAAGAGGTTTTCCTTCATATGGTATCAGCTTTCCGTATTCCTGCTCCAGTAAAACAACAATCTCTTCCTGTGACATTCCCTCAAAAGAACTTCCATATCCGATCGGCATCATCTCAATAAAACGCACATGTACCGGATATTTCTGTGCGAATTCAACGATTTCACACAAATTCTGCTTCTGCATTCCTAATGGGACACAGTTGAGTTTTAACTGTACCTGAGAATATTTCATAGCCTCTTCAATTCCTGCAAGAGTTTCATCCAGCAAATCTCTTCTGGTTATTTCACGGAAACATTCACGATCTCTCGTATCCAGACTGATATTCAGACTGTCCAGTCCGGCATCTGCAAGTACCCGCATCTGTTTTTTCAGTAGAATCCCATTCGTCGTCAATGTAACTTTCTCAATATCAGGAATTTCTTTTATCTGGCGGACAAGCTCAGGAACACCCAGACGCACCAGAGGTTCGCCTCCCGTGATTTTTATCCTGGTGATTCCAAGCTCTGCCATAACCCTGCATATTCGAAGAATCTCATAATCCCGCAGGATCATTTCATATCCTGTCAAGCGTATTCCTTCCTCCGGCATACAATAGATACAGCGAAGATTACAACGATCCGTAACAGAAATTCTGAGATAATCTATCTTTCTTCCACAACGATCGATCATTTTCTCTCTTCGAAACGGAAATCCCCGCTCTTTCCTCCTGTTTTTTCTGTCAGATGAATCTCTGACATCACCATGTGCTTATCAATTGCCTTACACATATCATAAATCGTCAGAAGTGTGATCTGTACACCGGTCAGGGCTTCCATTTCCACCCCGGTTTTTCCTTCTGTTTTTACTGTACAGAAAACATGGATCCGATTCTGTTCCTGGTCCAGTTCATAATCGATGGAACACTTCTGGATTGGAAGCGGATGGCACATCGGAACCAGTTCAGAAGTCTTTTTTACTCCCATGATACCGGCTACTCTTGCCACACCAAGAACATCACCTTTTTTGACATTTCCTTCCGTAACACACGCCATAATCTCCGGTCCTACCGCAATATATCCGGTTGCCAGCGCTGTCCGGTAAGTTACTTTCTTGCCGGAAACATCCACCATCACTGCATTTCCTTCTTTGTCAAAATGTGTAAGTCCATTTTCCATGGCCGTTCCTCCTGATATCTTCTGCAGATTTTTAAGAATGTCATCTGCATTCCTGCCGCACATCTCTGCAATAATTATCTACAGTATACTCGTAAAACACACCTCTCCGCAATAGTAAGGCAAAAACTTTCAGGATTATTGAATTTCTTTGTATTAAAACATTTTTCGGCCTATAAAAATCCCCTGTGCTCATAATCACGATACACAGGGGATTTCAGCTTTCCTCTATAACATTTTTATTCTCATCGGCTGCAAAAATCTATCGTCTTCTGCAGTACATCAGCAAATTTCTGCTCCTGCCGGCATCTCTTTCTCTGGTACCATCAGAGAAAGCTTTCCTTCTGCGTCTTCTGCACAGAGGATCATACCTTCACTGAGGATTCCTGCAAGTTTGGCAGGTTTCAGGTTGGTAACAACCATAACTTTCTTTCCTACCATTTCCTCTGCACTGTAATCCGATTTGATTCCGGATACGATCTGGCGCACCTTGCTTCCGATCTTAACCTGAGAACAGAGAAGCTTACGGGATTTTTTCACTTCTTCACAGGCAATGATCTCTCCAACCTGGAACTGAAGTTTTTCAAAATCATCAAATGTGATCTCTGGTTTTGCTTCAATATCAACTACATTTTCTTCTTCCACTTCTGCTGCAGGCTCTTCCTGTTTTGGATGAAGCTCTTCTACTTTTGCAAGAACTTCTTTAAGATCAAGACGTGCGAACAGGATTTCCGGTTTTTCTGTTACCTTGTTTCCTGACGGATACAGGCCAAATGTCTTAAGATCTTCCAGAGTACGTTTTTCTGCATTTAACTGTGCAAGAATACGCTCTGTTGTCTCCGGCATAAAGGATTCCAGAAGAGTTGCTCCCATTGTGATTCCTTCAACCAGGTTGTAAAGAACTGTTGCAAGACGATCCTGTTTTGCTTCATCTTTTGCAAGTGCCCATGGCATTGTCTCATCGATATATTTGTTCAGACGTTTAAACAGAGTAAATACTTCTGTCATTGCATCTGCAACACGCAGTTTATCCATCTTCTCAGCAACTTTGCCCGGAACAGCCAGTACAAATGATTTGAGATCATCATCAACTGGTTCAACAACACCTTTGTTCTCTACAAGTCCGCCGAAATATTTATTTGACATGGAAATTGTACGGTTTACCAGGTTTCCAAGTGTGTTTGCAAGCTCAGAGTTCAGTCTTTCTACCATCAGTTCCCATGTGATAACGCCATCATTTTCGAATGGCATCTCATGAAGTACGAAATAACGTACAGCATCTACACCAAAGAAATCTACAAGTTCATCTGCGTAGATTACGTTTCCTTTGGATTTACTCATCTTGCCATCACCCTGGAGCAGCCACGGATGTCCGAATACCTGTTTCGGAAGCGGCAGGTCAAGTGACATCAGGAAGATAGGCCAGTAAATGGTATGGAAACGGATGATATCCTTTCCGATCAGATGAAGGTCTGCCGGCCACAGTTTATTGAACTGTTCAGAACTTTCTCCGTCGCAGTCATAACCAATTCCTGTGATATAGTTTGTCAGGGCATCCAGCCATACATAAACAACATGTTTTGGATCAAAATCTACCGGGATTCCCCATTTGAAGGATGTTCTGGATACGCAGAGATCCTGAAGTCCCGGAAGAAGGAAGTTGTTCATCATCTCGTTCTTACGTGATTCCGGCTGAATGAAATCCGGATGTGTTTTAATGTGCTCTATCAGACGGTCTGCATATTTGCTCATTTTGAAGAAATATGCTTCTTCTTTTGCCGGAACGCACGGACGTCCACAGTCCGGACATTTACCATCTACAAGCTGTGATTCTGTAAAGAAGGATTCGCAAGGTGTACAGTACATTCCTTCGTAATGTCCCTTGTAGATATCTCCCTTTGCGTACATTTTCTTGAAGATCTTCTGAACCTGTTTCTCATGGTCAACATCTGTTGTACGGATGAACTTGTCATAGGATGTGTTCATCAGATCCCAGATTCTCTTAATCTCACCGGATACGTTATCAACGAATTCCTTTGGTGTGATTCCTGCTTCTTCCGCCTTGAGCTCGATCTTCTGACCATGTTCGTCAGTTCCTGTCTGGAAAAATACATCGTAGCCTTCCTGTCTTTTGTAACGTGCAATTGCATCTGCCAGTACAACCTCATAGGTATTTCCGATATGTGGTTTACCAGATGTGTAAGCAATCGCGGTTGTAATATAATACTTCTGCTTGTCCATTTTATCTCCTCCTGAATATATATTTCATAGTGATACCCTACGGATTGCTGTGCAACGCGCAGCTCCCAGGGTATAAAAAAAGACCCCTTCTCATAGAGAAGACGAGTCCTGCCCGTGTTACCACTTCTGTTCGTTCCTGCCTCGCGGTCAGAAACCTTATCGGGTACGATTCCATTCTGACATTCCAAACGTTTCTGTAACGTTCTATCGCTGTCCTGATACCCTTCCGCTATAACAGGCGATCCTGTTGCAGTCTGAATAGTAAATGAACCTTCGCTGTCAATACACCACCGTATCTTCTCACCGGCATTAATACTCATCTCGACTGCACCTCTCCCAAGCCATCTTCCATCTGCACCTGCACTTCCCTCTCAGCCATGGGAAATCTGAAATTTCCTCCGGGGAATTCTCTGTAATGTAGTCAGCAAATGTACTCTCTTGTTCTTTGAGTTTGCATATATTTTGCGAAAACTATGATTTCGCTCCTTTCAAAATAGTAGCATATTTGTGGAAATTTGTAAATGAGAAAACAATAGAAAAATAAAACCTCTATATGTATCATCTCAGCTGAATGAATATATATCCGTGGCAACAGGGCTTCGGATTTGGTAAGTTCTAAAATGCTTTATCACTGCTAGAAGCATAAATAAAAATTGTGAACTCGCTGACGCTCACACAGCACAATTTTTATTTATAACGCAGTTCCAAACCATCAAGAACTTGCACAAATCCTGCAGAGGGTTGCCACGGAAATATATTCACCAGCTGCTTGATATTTACAGAAGTTTCCATAAAATCTATTGTTTTGAATCATTAGAGTGATGACGTGGCCCGAACCCTGACGGGCTGTGTCCGCATACCGGCGGCTGCGCCGCCCTCTTTTCCACTGTTAAAATCAACGTGAATTAATGTGTAAAAATAATAAACTATCTAAAATCCATTTGAAGTACAATGTCTGTATATTGAAATAACCCTCCCAGACTTCCTGCAGGAGTTCTGGAAGTTCTTAGATATGATCTGACTGTTTTGCTTATAAAAATCGTTCTGTTTGAGTGAAACGAGTTAACGATTTTTATAAGCGCCTTTAACAGTCAGGAATATCTCTAGTACTTCCGAACGACGAAGCCTGTCTGGAGGGTTATTTCATATATCACAGACATGTAAATTCACTATGTTTAATACACCAGATTAACTTTCTTATACATTTAATTCACGTTATTTTATTTCCTATTTCATCTCAAATTCAATTGTTACTTTAAAGAGATCTCCATCAAGATACAGTTTAAACTCTCCACCCTGGAGCTGTACCAGATCCTTTGCGATTGACAATCCCAGTCCGCTTCCTTCGGTATTTCGGGAGACGTCTCCGCGGATGAAACGTTCGGTGAGTTCATCTGCGGAGATATTTAACGGCTGTGCAGAGATGTTTTTGAGGGAAAGCTGTACCTTTGGACGGTTCACTTTTACGTCCACATATACTCTTGTATTTTCCATCGCGTACTTTGCTACGTTTCCAAAAACGTTCTCCAGGACTCTCCAGAGTCTGCGTCCATCTGCGCAGATCATTGCTTCTTCTTCATCAAAATGAACCACCATCTTCAAATTTCTTTCCTCGAATTTTTCTTCAAATTCTCCGATTACCTGATTCACTAATTCGATGAAATTGAGTTCTGTCATCTCCAATGCAATGTTTCCGGTGCTGGCTTTGGATGCCTCTACAACATCTTCTGTCAGTACTTTAAGGCGCTGCGCTTTGTTCTCTAAAACATCCAGATATCCTCTGATCTTAGGGTCCTCAGGATTTTCTCGTTTGAGGAGATCGATGTAATTTATGATTGAGGTCAGTGGTGTTTTGATGTCATGGGAAACATTCGTGATCAGCTCTGTTTTCATTCTCTCATTCTTAAGACTGTTCTCCACTGCGGCATCCAACCCTTCACCGATATGATTGATATAATCTGCCATTATCGCCTGTTCACCGCTCAGTTTTTCTGTTGGAATTTTATACTGAAGTTCTCCGTCTGTAATTTTTTTCAGACCTTCAAGAATCTGTTCTCTTCCCCAGGCTTTCTTAAGAAGATAATAAAGGACCATGCAATCCATTGCTATCAGTAGAAAAAGGGAAACTACTGAACCACCTCCATCTAATACAACTCCGGTAAGAATAAACTGCAGAAAGACAAATCCGCCAAACAACACGATTGTTTTTATTCTGCTGATCGTGTTGCTGCTGAGAAACACAAGTATGTCACCAAACTTCGAGAATATCTTTCTTATCCATATCAGAATATGTCTCAGCAGGCTGTCTCTCCAGAGAGATTTTGCTTTGATCCTGCGTACCAGACTGAGCCAGCCAGTCAGGAACCATATGCCTCCCCAGCATCCCAGAAGTCCAATTCCCACCAGAAAACCGACCATTCGCATATCCACAGAGCTCAGCGCCTCTATTATGATTGAAGTTCCAAACAGCCAGATACCAACTACCAGACCGGCCGCAGCCTCTGTGTACCATCTGTCAAAAAAGTTTAATTTTACTTCCTGATCTTCATTGTTTCGACCTGCTGCAAGCGTCAGAATCACCAGACCTGCCAGCACCAGAACAAGAGCCACTGCCGCAATAACAATCATCGGAATGAGCAGCGGTGCAAATTTATCATAGTATATTTTTTCCTGCGCTATACTGTCTAATATTGGAAAATCCTCATCCACTGAAACAGCATAGACATAATCCGAATCTGCCAGTCCGACATTTGCGATCATGGTCTGCCAGTAGTTCACTGCCTGGTCAGTAATACCTGTAAATCCCGTCTCACAGTCCTGTTCCTCTGGATATATGATCATATACGGATCAGGTAAATTTCTTATTTTTTTATCAAGGATCTTTTCATAGTTGTCAGCAGTAACTGATTTTATATTGCTGTATACTTTACCAGACTTTTTATCTACAAACAGATAACTGAGATTTGTTTTGCCCTGTGCATATGTTTCCAGACTCTTCTCTGCATCTGTTGCATTGTTATATTTCTTAAGCGCCGCATATAAATACTGATATGCTGTACTGATATCGCCCTTCCACTTTGTACTGTCATTCACAATATCAAGAATACTGTCCGCTCCATCCGGTTTGTATTTTTCTACCAGTGCAAAGTCATTATATTCTCTGGACTCATAATTCCAGACATTCGTATAAGCAATATTTCCATCTGCATCCGCAATATATTCTACCGAATCTCTTCGGATTCCTGTATCACTATAAGAACTGTCATAATACGAATATTCTTCCCCTGAAAGCATAGAAAGTACATCTTTTGTGTATTCCTGGTTCATTTCAGCATCACTGCCAAACACCAGCTTCAACTCTCCAGTAATAATTTTATCCGCAAAATCACTGTAATACATATAATAGTTGCTTCCATCTGGTTTTCTGCATATAAGAACATTTGCACTTTGATCCCAGGAGCCCTTGGACCAGTTGATCAGATTCTCTGCTTTATATGCAATACCGGAAGTATTTTTGTGAGTGAGGGTTTTTCCTTCTTTCAGTTCTGCCAGATCGACCAGATCATCCTCACTGCTTTTATCGAGAATTTCCCGCTCTTTCAGTGATTCCAGAATCGTATATGACATGCTGTAAACACTGTTTTCAAAACTCTCTGAATCTACATATTTTCTGCTGTCCAACGGCTGCACACCCTTGCTGATGACATATACAGATGCTCCTGCACTTACGCAGACTGTCACCAGAAACACTATCGTCAAAAAGATAAACAGCGCTTTTATACCGCTTTTTCTATACCATTTTTTCTTCATTTTACCCCATTTCCTTTCTATGTTTTCCACAGCTCACCATGAAATCTCAGATCTTTTCCACTTTATACCCAAGTCCCCACACAACTTTAAGATACCGTGGTTCTTTCGGATTAATCTCAATTTTTTCTCTGATATGGCGAATGTGAACCGCTACCGTATTATCTGCTGCAATCGCTTCTTCATTCCAGATGCTCTCATAAATCTGATTGATAGAAAAAACTCTTCCCTGATTTTTAACCAGTAAAAGAAGAATGTGATATTCAATTGGAGTCAGCTTTACAACCTCTCCGTCAACCATAACCTCCTTGCGGTCATCATCGATCTCAAGTCCGCCTGTTTTGTATACATTTGCTTTCTTTTCCGCCATAGCACCGAGCTGCGTATATCTTCGAAGCTGTGATTTGACTCTCGCCATCAGCTCCAACGGATTAAAAGGTTTCGTTACATAATCATCTGCTCCGACATTCAGTCCGAGGATCTTGTCTGCATCCTCAGATTTTGCCGATAAAATTATAATAGGAAGAGCGTTTTCTTCACGAATCTTCAATGTTGCCCGGATTCCATCCAACTTTGGCATCATCACATCAATGATCAGAAGATTCACCTTATTATTCTGCAGTACCTGTATTGCCTGCTCACCATCGTATGCTTTCAGAATGTGATGTCCTTCCTGCGTCAGATAAATCTCGATCGCTTCCACGATTTCTTTATCGTCATCACATACCAGTATCTCTGCCATTTCCCTGCCTCCTGTATTTTATATGCTTACTATACATGTTAAGAATTAATATCTATGGGGTAAAATATTAAGATTCTCTTATTTTTATAATTGCCGAAATGTATAATACAAGGCAATCTGCAAACATTCTATATTATAACAAAAAACAGGTCATATAAAAATACAATTTCCTTATTGACAATTCTTGACCATTATGGTAAAGTATAGTCACAGCAACAAAACAATAACAATTACTATTATTAATAAATACTTTTAAATGAAAAGGAGATTACGATTATGGCAAAATGGGTATGTAGTGTATGTGGATATGTTCATGAAGGCGACACAGCTCCGGAAGTATGTCCGGTATGTAAAGCACCTACTTCTAAATTTACAAAACAGGATGAAAATATGACATGGGCTGCTGAGCACGTTGTTGGTGTTGCTCAGGGCGTCAGCGAAGACATCCTTGCTGATCTGAGAGCTAACTTCCAGGGTGAATGCTCTGAAGTTGGTATGTACCTTGCAATGGCAAGAGTTGCTCACAGAGAAGGTTATCCGGAAATCGGACTCTACTGGGAAAAAGCTGCTTACGAAGAAGCTGAACATGCTGCAAAATTCGCTGAACTTCTTGGTGAAGTTGTTACTGACAGCACAAAGAAAAACCTTGAAATGCGTGTAGAAGCTGAGAATGGTGCTACTGCTGGTAAATTCGACCTTGCTAAACGTGCAAAAGCTGCTAATCTCGATGCAATCCATGATACTGTTCATGAGATGGCAAGAGACGAAGCAAGACACGGAAAAGCATTCGCTGGTCTGCTTAAGAGATACTTCGGTTAAGCGAATTCCGAATGGTACATGGCTTATAACAATTCCGAATGGTACATGACTTATGTAAAATATTAAACCACAGAAAGGAAACGATATATGGCATCACTGAAATACAGTCGTCAGAGAGAATCTATTAAAGAATTCCTTATGTCGCGCAAAGATCATCCAACCGCAGATGTTGTTTATGAAAACGTAAGAAAGATTTATCCCAACATCAGTCTCGGAACCGTATATCGTAACCTCTCTCTGTTATCTGAGCTTGGCGAGATCCAGAAACTGTCCAATTTTGGCGGTGCAGATCACTTTGATGGCTGCGTTACCCCACACTGCCACTTCATGTGCCAGAAGTGTGGGGCAGTCCTTGATCTGGAAACAGAAGATATAAATTCATTTGCAGAGAAGTCCGTCAAAGATTTCCCGGGCAAAATTCTGGAATGTGATATACGTTTTTTTGGAATCTGTCCGAACTGTGTGAACAATTAATGTCTTTTTTCATGATTGCTTGACTTTAAACTTTTGATATGGTAGATTGAAACTACAGTTATTGAGAATTATTATTGTTATTAAACAAAACTAACTTAAATTTGAAAAGGAGATTACGATTATGGCAAAATGGGTATGTAGTGTATGTGGATACGTTCATGAAGGTGACACAGCTCCGGAAGTATGTCCGGTATGTAAAGCACCTGCTTCTAAATTCACAAAACAGGATGAAAATATGACATGGGCTGCTGAGCACGTTGTTGGTGTTGCTCAGGGCGTCAGCGAAGACATCCTTGCTGATCTGAGAGCTAACTTCCAGGGTGAATGCTCTGAAGTTGGTATGTATCTTGCAATGGCAAGAGTTGCTCACAGAGAAGGTTATCCGGAAATCGGTCTTTACTGGGAAAAAGCTGCTTATGAAGAAGCTGAACATGCTGCAAAATTCGCTGAGCTCCTTGGCGAAGTTGTTACTGACAGCACAAAGAAAAATCTTGAAATGCGTGTAGAAGCCGAGAACGGTGCTACTGCTGGTAAATTCGACCTTGCTAAACGTGCAAAAGCTGCTAACCTTGATGCAATCCATGACACTGTTCATGAAATGGCAAGAGATGAAGCAAGACACGGAAAAGCATTCGCTGGTCTGCTTAAGAGATACTTTGGAGAATAATTTCTATCAGAAAATCGTATAAAATAAAGCTTTTTATGAGAGGGAATCGCGAAAGTGGTTCCCTCTTTTCAGCCTGAAATTTCATGTATTTTTATTTACATACAAAGCAAAACATGCCATAATATTGTTGTTTTGTGAATTTTATTATAAAGGAATTAATTCAAATGAAAACTTACGAAGAATTACTTTTTGATATCGAAGATGACATGGAACTTATGGGTTCCTCTCATATAATTTATGTCAGGGAAGAAAACGGTATCCCCACAGACTACGATTATCTTCCATCTGATTTTTACACCATTTCCAGGACATTAAAGGATCTTCAGGACGAGCTTCACCAGAGAATACTTTTTGAAAAAGCATCTGATTTTTCTGCCGAACATAACAAAAACGGCCAGAAACTGGCCGTCATTTTCCCGGGTATCGGATATACTGCTGACAAGCCGCTCTTGTATTATAGCAGCAGACTTGCCAGACAATATAACTATCAGATACAGACTGTATCCTATCATTCACTTCCACAAAACGTCAAAGGCGACTCCGCCAAGATGAAGCAGGCTTTTGACATTGCATTCCGGCAGACTGAACAGTTTCTGCAGGAGATTGACTGGAATTCCTATGGGAGTATTCTTTTTATTTCCAAGAGCATCGGAACAGTCATTGCTTCTGCATATGCCTCCAGACACAATCTGACTGTAAAAAGCATCCTCTTTACTCCACTGACAGAGACTTTTGATTTTTCACTTCCAGGAAGTATTGCTTTTCATGGTACTGCCGATCCATGGGCAGAAACAAACTCCATATGTGCACTGGCTGAGCAAAAAGAAATTCCTCTTTTTCTTACCAAAAATGCGAATCATTCTCTGGAGACCGGCGATATTCAGAGAGATATTTTCAATCTGAAAACCACTCTGAAATATGTTGAAGATTTTATTCAGAAATAGTATTAACAGGGATAATTCTATTTTGGTTTTTACTGTTTTAATATTTCCACGGAATCTTTACACGATAAACTCTTGATAATCCATATGTTTTGTAAGATACACCATAGTTCTTGCTGTAACTTTTAGCCTGTGCAAAAAGCGGATCATATACCCGGCCATTAATCTCGGCCCATGCATGTGCATTGCGATTGCTCCGCTTTCCATCTGCACATACATAAACTTTTTCGTATCCCAGTACTTTTGCCAGATAGGCAAAAGCAGATGCGTCCGCAACACAGTTTCCGCGTCCTCTTTCAAAATGGTCATTTGCATTTACAGCATACCACGCCTTGCCACCCTGATCAAACCGTCTCCATGTATGATAATATTTGCTCATTACCCAGTCAAAACATACCTTAAGTTTTCGGCTTTTGGACATTTTGCTGTTGGTGATCTTGGCTACAATTTTTCTGGCATTCTGTGATGCACGGAATTCATTTGTCTCATCTTTATTCAGACGTTTACCATTTGCATCATAATATGTCTTTCCTTTTTTCCATCCCAGTACTCTGCCATTCTTCTCTATGTAATAAGTAACCTTCTGATATGTCGTATTCTTCTTCTGCATAATTCCGTTTTTATTAAAGAAATATACAGTTTTACCAATTTTCTGGCGTCCGACAAGATACTTACCGTTTTTAAAATACTTCTTCTGCCCGTTTTTAAGCTTATACCAGCCATTTTGCGGTATTTCCGAGGAAGCTGTCGTGCTTTTTGCAGGTGCTGCCTGTACAGCTGTTTCAGAATAAACCGGTGTCAGCAAAAGTGCCGAACACAATACAGCTGCCATACATTTTTTGAATTTTTTCATGCTTTTCATTTCTTTCTCCTTCCTGATCAGGCTTACTGATTTTACCTGGTTCTCATTGCCTGTTATGTTTTTTTATCTACTTCCCATACAGCACTGATGATGCTTCACCCAGGCGATTATAAAGCTTTACTGCATCATCAATATGTGGTGTACCTGTACCGGCAGCACCCGCTGTTACGAGAATGTATTCCACTCCGTCAATTTCAGCAAAACTTGCAAGGCAGTGTCCTGCCTGATTGGTGTATCCTGTCTTGCCGCCAAGAATTTTACCATCGATCACGGACGGATCTGACAGATTCTTAAACATAGTACTGTAGAATGTGATTCCATCCGGATGGATATTTGTTCCAGCTGTGGAATGATACGGACTCTCAATAATCTTACGGAATGTACTGTTCTTTATTGCATACCGGAGTAAAGTTGCAATGTCCTTTGCAGTACTGTAATGATCTTCTCTGTGAAGTCCTGAAATAGAACTGAAATGAGTGTCTGTCATTCCAAGCTTTTCAGCTTTTTCGTTCATAAGAGTTACAAAATCACTTACCGAACCTGCAACTGTATCTGCCAATGCTACGCAGCACTCTGCTCCGGACGGGAGCATAATCCCATACAGAAGATCAATTGCCTGCACCGTTTCATTTGGCTGAAATCCTGCCTGCATTGCATCCTGCACATAAAGATCCGCTACCATATCGTTAGTGATCGTAATCTCCTGATTCAGGTTCTTAAGATTCTCAATCGCAAGTATCGTGGTCATAATCTTGGTCATAGAAGCCGGATACATTTTCTCCTCGCTGTTAATGCTTCCAATCACCTGTCCACTCTTCGCATTCATGAGTACTGCATAGGGACTGTTGATTCCTGTAATATCCAGTTCTTCAACTGCAGGCTTGCGGATACTGTTTACAAAATTTGTGATTCCTGTTCCCAGTCCCAGATTATGCCCCACGATCATTACAAGAACAAGAACTACGATCAGTTCTGCAGCGATCAGACCTTTGAGCCTGCCTTTCTTTTTTCTTCTACGTTTCTTATCAGCCATACCGCCCCTTCTTTTCTGTTGAAATTCCAGTACTGCTCCATCCTGTGGCTCAGTTCTTTAATCGAAATCTCTTTCATTCTTTATATCTGTTATTCTATCATATTACCACAAAATCCTGTAAAAATCTTTATTGTTTTCTTAAGAGAAAAAATAGGGAAATAAAAAAGACACCCTTTTAAAGGATGTCTTTTTCTCTCATTTATTTAGGCGAATTTAACCGGGTTAACCTTCACACCAGGTCCCATTGTAGGTGTAAGAACAACACTCTTCATGTACTGACCTTTCAGTGTGCTTGGTCTGGCTTTAACAATCGCCTCCATCAGCGTCTGGAAGTTGTCGCTTAACTGTTCCTCAGTAAAGGAAGCTTTACCGATCGGAACATGGATGATATTGGTTTTGTCAAGACGGTATTCAATCTTACCTGCTTTGATATCATTGATCGCTTTTGTAACGTCCATAGTTACTGTTCCAGCTTTCGGGTTTGGCATAAGACCTTTTGGTCCAAGTACACGACCAAGACGTCCTACAACACCCATCATGTCTGGTGTAGCAACAACAACGTCGAAATCCAGCCATCCTTCGTTCTGAATTCTCGGGATGAGATCTTCTGCTCCTACGTAATCAGCTCCAGCTGCTTTAGCTTCTTCAGCTTTAGCGTCTTTAGCGAATACAAGAACACGAACTTTTTTACCAGTTCCGTGTGGCAGAACTACTGCTCCACGAATCTGCTGATCTGCATGACGTCCATCACAGCCTGTACGGATATGAACTTCGATAGTTTCGTCAAATTTTGCAACTGCAGATTTCTTTACAAGGCTGATAGCTTCAGCGGTATCATATAATGTTGCGCGGTCTACTGCTTTAGCAGCTTCCACGTATTTCTTTCCTCGTTTCATTTCTATAACCTCCTGTGGTAATTGCGGGAATTTCCCTCCCACTCACTTCAATTAATTTTTTCTCAGTCTACGACTTCGATTCCCATACTTCTAGCAGTACCAGAGATCATGCTCATAGCTGCTTCAAGGGATGCTGCATTCAGGTCTTTCATTTTCAGTTCAGCGATTTCCTGAATCTGAGCTTTTGTTACTTTTGCAACCTTTGTTTTGTTCGGTACGCCGGAACCTGATTTGATGTTAGCTGCTTTCTTAAGAAGAACAGCTGCCGGCGGAGTTTTGGTTATGAAGCTGAAACTTCTGTCTGCATAAACAGTGATAACTACAGGAATGATAAGATCTCCCTGATCTGCTGTTCTTGCATTAAACTCTTTTGTGAACTGTACAATGTTTACACCGTGCTGTCCAAGAGCCGGACCAACCGGTGGTGCTGGAGTTGCTTTACCAGCAGGAATCTGTAATTTAATATAGCCTGTTACTTTTTTTGCCATTTTTCGGCACCTCCTATGTGGTATTGGCGGGGGTTCTTCCCTCCCACTTGAATGTGTTACGCCTTCTTAATATCTGCGAAACTTATTTCTACCGGCGTTTCGCGGCCAAACAATTCAACATTGATAGTAACCGTCTGCTTCTGAGTGCTGATTGCAGTAATAACACCTGCAGTATCTTTCCATGCTCCAGCTGTTACAACAACCATATCACCCTCTGCAAAGTCTACCTGAATGTCATCATTCTTGATTCCTAACGGGAGCATTTCTTCTTCCGTAAGCGGAACCGGTTTGGATCCCGGTCCTACGAATCCGGTAACACCTCTGGTGTTGCGGACAACATACCAGGTATCATCATTCATGACCATGTTGAGAAGCACATAACCAGGAAACATCTTTTTCTGGACCTGCTTGGCAGCACCGTTACGCATTTCCACAACTTCCTGCAGCGGAACGCGAACCTCCAGAATCTGGTCTTCCAGGTGTCTGTTTTCGATTGTTTTTTCAATGTTGGCTTTTACTTTGTTTTCATACCCTGAATAAGTATGAACAACATACCATTTCGCTTCTGACATACAATCACCGTTATCCTTATTTCACTAAAAGATTTATTCCTTCCAGAATAGCTGAGTCAAATACACTGATGATCACAGCAAGTACAACTGTAATGATTGTAACTGCTACGGTCTGCTTTGCAAGTGTGTTATTATCAACCCAGACAATCTTTTTGAATTCCGATTGAAGTCCCTGAAACCAATTTTTCTTCTGACCTTTGCCAGCAGATTTTTCTTTCTCTTGCATAGTCTAACCTCACAATCGTTTGTGATTATTTTGTTTCCTTGTGCAGAGTATGGGTACGGCAGAACTTACAATATTTCTTTGTTTCAAGACGCTCAGGATGATTCTTTTTCTCCTTGGTCATATTGTAGTTACGCTGCTTGCACTCCGTACATGCCAATGTAATCTTAACGCGCACAACTTCCACCTCCAGTGTTTTCATTTGCGTGAGTCTCTTTTGCTTTTTGAGCATAAAAAAAAGACCTAACTTCCATGTCGCTTGTCCAGTTTATCACAGAACCTGCATATCGTCAAGTCTTTTCGGGATATTTCTTTACACCAATTAATTGGATGTAAAAATCAATCACAACCGCACATATCGTTCTTCATTTTATCTTGTAATTCAGCAATAACTTTTTCAAAATATGCAGCTGTTTCTTCTCCTGTATAAAGAATTTTGTCATCCAGACTGCTGAGAAAATCCCAGAACGTCCATAATAATTTTTTGTCATGAATGATCAAATAAATATTTTCACCATGGATATTCTGAAATAAAAGATACCCTTCTTTTTCATTCACACACAGATGAAGATTGGCAGTCAGATGATCCAGCGGACATTTCAAAAATCGGAAATAACCTTTTCTGCACAGCGGCAGGGCTTTGTTCATAAGGAGAATTCTTTCTTCCGGTAAAAAAGGTCTGTAAACTTCTTCTGGTGCTTCCGGCAGTCTTCCCTCTTTTGCAAAATGATCCAGCCCTTCTTTTGTACAGTAAAAATAACTGAGTCCTTTCTGGATTCTGGTATGTGCATTTTCGATAAATGCCTGAAAACGCGGAAGCAGAAATGCTCTTTCGGGAAGTTTTTGGTATACTACTGCCTCTGTAAGCTCCGGTGGCATAAGGCTGAGCAGACAGGGTTCCGGCTGGATTGCATAGCTGAGTCTTTTGTCCCATCCCATGTCCCCCAGACTTTCCATCTGGTTCTGTACATTGGCAACAACATGGAACAATTCTCTGCTCTGATCCCGAAAAC
>OLNE01000714.1_pt1 | contig 29216 bp, 31 predicted proteins | sample 1672431 | NCBI WGS metagenome assembly OLNE01 (sample SAMEA3136685, study PRJEB25190) | human gut metagenome | reverse complement strand
GCGAACTGATCACCTGCGGGGTGGGACTGTCCCTTGAATTCTCCCTTGAGCGGGATGACAGCCTCGGAGGCGCTGTCGACTTCGATGGGTGCGTCTTTGACTTCCCAGATGAGCTTCTCAGGGTTTTCCTGGCCATTGAAGGAGTAGGAAGCCTTGAAGTTCTTCATCTTCAGGTAGCTGAGGAAGCTTGCGCGCAAGCCCCAGTCAACGGAACCACTGTCAACCTTGTTGCAGGTAGCCTGGGATACTTCTTCAGCGTGTGCAGCGGGAACGGCTGCCAAGGTGGGAACGGTCAGGGCAAACACGGCCAGGGCGCTTACAGCGCGGGTGCGGATAGTCATCTATTAGGTCTCCTCAAAGTGCGGGGATAAAAGGGTCGCGTTTTCGCTGCTCAACGGGCAAAAAAATCCACCCTACATACGAGGGACATCATCGCCACGCATAAGCAACAAGCAAGGCTTATCTTAAATACCACAGGGCAGCAAGGCAATGAATATTGACAAAAAACAATAAATTATATATGCTGAAATTGTATGGTTATTTCAGTGATTTGTGTATAAAAATGAAGGATACGACTCCCGAAATGTCGTTTTTTTTCGAAGAACCACGAGTTTGGTATGAAAAAGGGATTTAAGAAGATTTTGTCGTATAATAATGACAAAAATTGGAAAAAGCGAGGGGAGAGCACATGAGAAAAGTGTATCGTTTAATAAGACAGCTAGGAATGACATCAAAGTATAAGGGATATTATTATGTAGCTGAAGCGGTAATGATGTCCATGGAACTTCAGGACTATCCGATTAAAATTACAAAAGATATTTACCCTCTTCTGGCAAAAAAATTCAAATCTACGCCAGTGAATATTGAGCATGATATTCGTACAGTAATAAATGTCTGCTGGACTGCCAATAAGGAAACGATGGACCGTATAGCAGGGTATCCCCTTCGCTATAGACCGACAAACAGTGAATTTGTTGATATGCTGGCCTATTATCTGACACAGACAGAACTGGATGCTGAAGAGTCAAGATCCGAAAAGCAGGAAAATTTTACAGCCTGTCGAAGTCCAATTGAAGTTTTTGAAAAAATTTCAAAACTGCGCAATCCCATGTGAATTCGGATTGTCTGTCCAGAATAAAGGTATCAGAAGAGATACCGGTTGTGCAGAGTAATTCGTTATTTTTGTACTGAATATTTAAATTAACTCCACGAATCTGATCGTTATCGATCGGTGAAGAAATATCTGTGAACAGAGAAGCATATTGTGCAGGAGACAACTGAAAGATGATTCGAAACTGAATCGGAAGTAGTTTGCCGCGGATAATTGAGAAGCAGTATGATTTCAGTGATTTCCATAAACAGTAAGAAGAATCAGTGAAATTGGTATCCTGTATAGTATCTGTATCAAAAAAATCCCTGTGAAGTTTTCCGTCAATTGTAAAATTGCTGAAGGTCGTAATAGAGGCTTCGACCAGAGAAAAAGAATCGAAAGTTTCTCCGATCAGTAATTGATTCATAAAAGTCTTTACATCGTTGATCTTTAATGCAAGCATTGGCGTTCTCCTGTGATTTTCTGATTGTTCAGCAATAGAAATGCTAATGCTGAACGCTAGTATATTTCATTATAAATCAGAATGAAAAAAAAGAATAGAGTTTTTCGAAAAAGTCTTTTCAAATATGTAGCTATATGATAGAATAGATGTGGTATTCAATACTACATATTATGGGAAAGAGGACGATATAATTGAGTTATAAAATTGTCATAGATAGTTGTGGGGAATTACTTGAAGAATGGAAAGAAAATCCTTGCTTTGAGTCAGTGGCACTGACTTTAAGCGTGGGTGGTGAGAATATTATAGATGATGAAACCTTTGATCAGGCTGCTTTTTTAAAAAAGGTTGCAGAATGCCCGGAATGTCCGAAATCAGCGTGTCCGTCTCCGGAGCGTTATATGAGAGCATTTGACTGTGAAGCGGATCATGTTTATGCAGTGACACTTTCTGCTGAACTGAGTGGATCTTATAACAGCGCTGTGTTAGGAAAAAGCCTTCTTCAGGAGGAACATTCTGACAAGCAGATTTATGTATTTAATTCGAAGTCTGCTTCAATCGGACAGTCTCTGATTGCTTTGAAAATTCAGGAATTTGAGGAAGCGGGATGCACTTTTGAACAGGTGATCGAAAATGTAGAAGCATATATTGCTGAACAACACACATTTTTTGTGCTGGATAATCTGGAGACATTACGAAAAAATGGAAGACTCAGTAAAGTAAAAGCATTTGTTGCAAGTGCACTCAAGATTAAGCCGGTCATGGGTTCTACAGATGAAGGAGCTATTTGTCAACTGGATCAGGCGCGTGGAATGAATAAGGCGCTTGTTAAGATGGCTCAGAATATTGTTGAAAGAACAAAAGACAGTGAAAAGAAAGTGCTTGCTATTTCACACTGTAACTGCAGAGAAAGAGCAGTTCTTCTTAAAAATGCACTGGAAGAGAGAATGCCTACCAAAAGAGTGATTATTCTTGATACAGCTGGTGTGAGCAGTATGTATGCAAACGATGGAGGCGTGATCGTAGCTGTATAAACTCTTTCCTTTTGAAACAGAGTATGGTATAATAGCAGAAACATAAGCTTATACAACAAAAGGAGATTCTCAGGATGAGCCAGAAAAAAGTGGACAGCTATAAAACAGGTAAATTTAATCGTTCCAAAACATCCAGAAAAGAAAAACTGATTGATAAACTTGAAATTCTTGCATGGATCGTTATTTGCGTGGCAATGGTTGGATGGATTGGATTTTCTGCATACGCAAAAGTTACTGCGAAACAGGAAGCAGTTGTAACTGAAACAGTTATGGATACTTCAGCAATTGATAACTATGTTTCAGGACTTTCATCTGATGCGCAGTAAGCTGCAAAATGAGTAAATAAAAAACCCCGGTTAAACCGGGGCTTTTTTTGTTTTAATGGTTATGAAAGGTTATAAAACCTTGAAGTTTCAGAATTATAATTTTGTAACGTTAGCAGCCTGCATTCCGCGAGCGCCTTCTGTTAAATCATAAGTTACGGCCTGTCCTTCATCCAGGGATTTGAATCCTTCACCATTGATTGCAGAAAAATGAACGAATACATCTGCTCCGTCTTCTCCTGTGATAAAACCATAGCCTTTTTCTGCGTTGAACCATTTTACAGTTCCTTTGTTCATGATGTTACCTCCATAAAAAATAAAAAGTTAAATGTCCATCTGACGAAAAAAATCACCAGATTTTAGAGACTATATCGTGGTAATATATAATCTCTAAAAACTAGTGATTTTATATTAAAGATTCTATTCGTCTATATGTAGGATTATATCTCCCGCTTTGAAAAATGTCAAGTTGAATATATAAAAAACACTTTATTAAATCGTCTGTTTCGTGTATGATATTGGTGATAGTGTATAGTTAAATAATAATAAAAATATATATTCCAGGAGGATACAGTTATGATTAACAAGCTTATCGAAAAAATTCGCAAGACCAATGCTCCGATTGTTGTAGGTCTGGATCCGATGCTTAATTACATACCGAAGCATATTCAGGAAAAAGCATTTGCGGAATTCGGAGAGACTCTGGAAGGTGCCGCAGAAGCTATCTGGCAGTTTAATAAAGGAATCGTTGATGCAACTCATGACCTGATTCCTGCAGTAAAACCGCAGATCGCAATGTATGAGCAGTTTGGTATTCCGGGGCTGCAGGCATACAAAAAAACTGTTGATTACTGTAAGTCAAAAGACCTTGTTGTTATTGGAGATATCAAACGTGGTGATATTGGTTCCACATCAGCAGCATATGCAGTAGGACATCTGGGACATGTTCAGGTTGGAAGCAAGAAATATGCCGGATTTGATGAAGATTTTGCAACAGTTAATCCATATCTTGGATCTGACGGTGTAAAACCTTTTATCGAAGTATGTAAAGAAGAAAACAAAGGTCTGTTCATTCTTGTAAAAACTTCAAATCCTTCCAGCGGCGAATTCCAGGATCGTATTATCGACGGTCGTCCGCTGTATGAGTGGGTTGGTGAAAAAGTTGCTGAATGGGGCGAAGAACATATGGGCAAAGAATACAGCTATATTGGAGCTGTTGTCGGGGCTACCTATCCGGAAATGGGTAAAGTTCTTCGTAAACTGATGCCGAAAACATTTATCCTTGTACCGGGATATGGTGCACAGGGTGGTAAAGGTGCAGATCTGGTTCACTTCTTTAATGAGGATGGCCTGGGTGCGATCGTTAATTCTTCCCGTGGAATCATTGCTGCTTACAAACAGGAAGCATATGCTGAATTTGGTGAACTGAATTATGCCGACGCATCCCGTAAAGCTGTAGAAGTTATGATCGAAGATATCAGTGGTGCTCTGAAGAATCGCTGATAGGGGCAGGAGGAGACAGATGAGTACAAAAACAAAAGAAATGCTGAAGGTAGTCAGTCAGGAAGTAATAGGAAAAGATATTTACAGCCTTTGGCTTCAGACTGACAAAATCGCAGAGAATGCCCGTCCGGGACAGTTTGTTTCTTTATATACAGGAGATGGAAGCAAGCTTCTGCCAAGACCAATCAGTATCTGCGAAATTGACAGAGAAGGCGGAAAACTCCGTCTGGTATATCGAGTAACCGGTAAGAATACTGGCACAGAGAGATTCTCTCAATTAAAACCAGGTGATATGATAGAAACACTTGGACCTCTTGGAAATGGATTTCCACTGGAAGAAGCAGAAGGAAAAAGAGTATTTCTGATTGGCGGTGGAATCGGAATTCCGCCAATGCTGGAAACAGCAAAACAGTTAAATGCACAGAAAACAGCGGTTCTTGGTTACAGAGATGAACTGTTTTTGAATGATGAATTTGCAAAATATGCGGATGTTTATGTTGCAACTGAGGATGGCAGTGCAGGAACAAAAGGCAATGTTTTAAATGCAATCCGTGAAAAAGCACTGGAAGCAGATGTGATTTTTGCATGTGGACCGACACCAATGCTTCGTGCACTGAAGGAATATGCGGCAGAAAATAATATTACATGCTGGATTTCCATGGAAGAGAGAATGGCATGTGGAGTCGGAGCCTGTCTTGCATGTGTATGCAAATCCAAAGAAATTGATGAGCATTCTCAGGTGCATAACAAACGTGTCTGCAAGGATGGTCCGGTATTCTTAAGTACGGAGGTGGAGTTATGATCAATACAAAAGTAACTCTTGCTGGAGTTGAGTTAAAGAATCCTGTTATGACCGCATCCGGTACCTTTGGTTCAGGAGCAGAATACAGTGAATTTGTGGATCTTAATAAACTTGGCGGTGTTGTGACCAAGGGCGTTGCAAATATCCCGTGGCCGGGAAATCCGACACCAAGAGTAACGGAAACAGCGAGTGGAATGCTGAATGCGATCGGATTACAGAATCCGGGAATCGATCTTTTTTGCAAAAGAGATATTCCATTCCTGAAACAGTATGATACAAAAATTATTGTGAACGTATGTGGAAAAAGCACAGAAGATTATTGTGAAGTAGTTGAAAGACTGGCAGATGAGCCGGTTGATCTGCTAGAAATCAATGTGTCCTGTCCGAATGTTAAAGAAGGTGGAATTGCCTTTGGACAGAATCCGCATGCACTGGAAGCAATTACAAAAGAAGTAAAAAAATATGCAAAACAGCCGATCATTATGAAGCTCAGCCCGAATGTTACAGATATAACAGAAATGGCAAAAGCAGCGGAATCCGGTGGTGCGGATATTCTTTCACTGATCAATACCCTTACCGGTATGAAGATTGATATTTACAGAAGAACTTTTGCACTGGCGAACAAGACCGGTGGAATGTCCGGCCCGGCAGTAAAACCAGTAGCAGTACGTATGGTATATCAGGTGGCACAGGCTGTTAAGCTTCCGATCATCGGTATGGGCGGAATCGCAACAGCGGAAGATGCACTTGAATTTATCATGGCAGGTGCGACTGCTGTATCTGTAGGAACTGCAAATTTCTTTAATCCTTATGCAACTGTTGAGATCGCAGAGGGAATTGAGAAATTTATGGAACAGCAGAAGGTTGAGGATATTAATCAGCTGATTGGTATCGTTAAATAAACAGATTTTACAACTGAATAGAGGAAATAATTTGAGTAAGCAGAAAACAAATGATATGACTGTTGGAAATCCGGTGAAGCTGATCATTCAGTTTATGATACCGATGTTTCTTGGAAATATTTTTCAGCAGTTTTATAACATAGTAGATTCTATTGTTGCGGGACAGTTTATCGGAGTAGACGCACTTGCCGCAATAGGAAGTACCGGATCGCTGATGTTTTTTGTAACCGGATGGCTGAATGGCCTGAGCAGTGGTTTTGCAATAATTGTTGCTCAGATGTTTGGTGCAAAAAAATATGACGATATGCGGCACTTCGTGGCAATGTCGGTTTATCTGATGGTCGGATTTGCAGCAACTATGACAGCAGGTTTTCTTGTACTGAATGTACCGATTCTCAGACTTATGAACTCACCGTCTGAATTGATGGGCGATGTGGCCGGCTATATGGGAATCATATATGCCGGTCTTCTTGTCACTGCTGCATACAATACACTTGCAGCAGTCCTTCGTGCACTGGGAGATTCCAAGTCTCCGTTATATTTCCTGATTATTTCGGCAGGAATCAATGTCGTACTCGACATTGTATTGATCCGCTTTGTGGGAATGGGTGTAGAAGGCTGTGCGTATGCGACGGTAATCGCGCAGGGAGTTTCGGCAGTATGCTGTCTCGCTTATATAAAGAAGAAATATCCGATACTGCATCTGGAAAAGAAAAATTTTGAACTGCGTAAAGGCAGTATGAGTAAACTGCTGCTCCTTGGAATCCCGATGGGACTTCAGTTTTCAATTACAGCAATTGGAACGATCATTGTGCAGAGCGCAGTTAATATTTACGGAGCCACCTATATGGCAGGATTTTCCGCTGCGGGAAAGATTCATAATGTCATTGGAATGGTGGCAGTTTCCATGGGTGCAACAATCGCAACATATGTTGGTCAGAACCGTGGAGCCGGACGTATGGATCGCGTGAAACTGGGAGTTAAATATTCCTGGATCATGATTCTGATCTGGAGTGCTATTGAGATGATTCTGGTATATTTTGGCGGGAAATATTTTACTTACCTGTTTATTAATCCGTCGCAGACGGATGTTATTGATGTATCTGTAACATATTTCCGTACAGTGTTCTGGGCATATCCGTTCCTGAGTACGATTTTTGTATTCCGAAATGCCCTGCAGGGTATGGGATACGGGCTGGTGCCAATGCTGGGCGGTGTCTTCGAACTTGTTGCCAGAACTGCAATTGTCGTATTTGTAGCAGGAAAGACAACATTTGCAGGAGTCTGTCTGGCTGATCCGATGGCATGGATCGCAGCATTGATTCCATTGATTCCGTATTATTACTATATAATGAAGAAAACAGCGTATAAAAGTAACTGTTGAGTATGAAAAGAGGAAGATTATGAAAAGAAAAGCAAGATTTTTACTTGCTGTCATGGTAGTTATGTTACTTTTGTCAGAAACGTCGTTTGTGACGCAGAATGTGCTGGCTGCACAGACAACAAGCAGGAAAGCAACAAAGAAAAACGGATTTTACCAGGAGGCACCCAGGAAATTCTGTTATTATAAAAATGGAAAAAAATTAAAAAAAACATGGAAAACAATTAAAGGTAATAAGTATTATTTTGACAAAAACGGTTATGCATGCACAGGAGCGTGTAAAATCGGTTCGAAGTTATATCTTTTCAACGGAAAAGGAATTTTGTGTGCAGGAAAAAATTCCAGATTTGTCAAGGTCGGTGCAAATACGTATTACGTAAACAAAAACGGACAGCAGAAAACCGGATGGTTCAGTGTAGGAGCATATATATATTATGCGGATTCAAAGGGCAGAATCTCAAAAAATGCGACAGTTCAGGGGATAAAAACAGACGGAAAGGGACGCGCAAAATTATCTTCTCTGAATCTGAAAACAGAAGTAAAACTTATTCTGAAGGCCACAACTACAAGAAAAATGTCAAAAAGACAGAAATTAAGAGTGAGTTATGATTATCTGGTAAGAAACGGAGGATTTGGCTATTCCACGGCATATTATCCTAATCTCGGAAGATCGAAGTGGTATCTGGAAACAGCTGATCGCATGTTTACCCTGAAAAAAGGAAACTGCTATGGATTTGCCTGTGCATTTGCTGCACTGGCGAAAGAAATTGGATATAAACCATATCTGATGTGCGCCAGAGTACCTGGCAGCAGAGATCAGGCCAGTGATGGATATACCAGACATTGCTGGGTAATGATCGATGGAGGTCATTATGATCCGGAAGGCGCTTATGCAGGCTGGGGCGGATGTTTTGGTTCGGCAGGATTTACAGCACCATATGTGCTTCAGAAAAAGGTGTTATTTAAATACTAAAAAGAAGGAAGGAGAAAGCGTATGAAAAAGAAAAGAAAAATTTTAGTATTGACACTTCTTACACTGTGCCTGGGGATTTTTTCAATGTGCAGTGTGCAGGCAGCAGCCAAAACCAACAGCTTTGTGACAAATTCAAAAGGTGATGTGTCGTACTACAACAAAAATGGAAAGAAAGTAAAAGGTCTGGTTACAGTCAATGGCAGGAAATACTATTTTACTTCAAAGGGAATCCAGAGAACTGGATGGAGATGTGTGAATAAGAAGTATTATTTCTTCCGACAGGGAAAAGGCGCCGGCGCTTATATGCTGACATCAACGAAAGTAAATGGGATAACTCTGAAAAAGGATGGCAGTGCCTCCTATAACAAACAGAAGCTCCGTAAGCTGAAAGTTATGGTTCATGCAAGCAAAGTGGTGGATGGTATTACAAATAATAAAATGACAAAATCACAGAAATTAAGAGCCTGCTATAATAAGGCACTTTCTTTCCGATATGGCGATACCGGAACATTTTATTACAGTCGAACATGGGATGTTGATTACGCAGAAAGAATGTTTTTCAGAGGAAGAGGAAACTGCTATGCGTTTGGTGCAGCGTTTGCATATATGGCGAATGCTGTCGGATATAAAGCTTATGCGATCTCCTCAGGAGGACATGGCTGGGCAGAAATCAATGGAAAAGTGTATGACCCGAACTGGGGTAAGAGTACTGGCAAAGCAAACTGGTATTATGCTATGGATTACAAACTCAGCGGTAAGCAAAACAGACCAAATTACAAAGCAAACAGACGCTATGTAAAGGGAATCTGAGAAGTTCCGGAGGATTATTCATAATATCCGTTATAAGAACGGTGTGAAATATTATTGAAATAGCGTTTTGACGAGTATATAATTAAAAGAAAAAAGAAAGGAACGAAAAAGAGATGAAAAAGAAAAGAAACCTGAGATTTTTAATGATGGCTCTGGTTCTGAGCTGCCTTGTAGCTGCAATGCTTCCTGTGGCAGCATCAGCCGGTACCCAGAAAAATGGCTGGGTAAAAGAAACAAATGGTTATTGTTATTATGTAAAAGGTAAAAAGGTTCAGAATCAGCTTAAAAAGATCAAAGGAAAAACGTACTATCTCGGCTCTGACGGAGTGCGCAAAACCGGATGGTATACGGTCAAGACAAAAAGCAAAGGCAAAACTGTATACAAAGCAATGAAATTTAATGGCAGTGGTGCATATACAGGTAAATCACAGACTGTTAACGCAAAGCTGATCAAAAAAACAGATTCCATTATCAAGAGTCTGAAAATCGGTACAGGTGCACTGACAACAGAACAGAAAGAAGCCGCACTTAAGAAAATTTTTACTTATACGAAAAAATACGGATACGGCCGTGTTATGGGGCTGAACAACAAAACGTTCAACAAAAACAAGGTTGCTGACTGTGCTTACAAAATGATGAGTAAGAAAAAAGGAAACTGCTATTATCATGCATCTGCATTTGCAGTACTTGCAAAACGTGCGACAGGTCTTCCGGTACGTGTGTGCTGGGGAACAAGCCGAGTATTTAATGCAAAGAAAGCACAGGAGCATGCATGGGTAGAAATCAAACTTGCTGATGGCAGCTGGCATATTTATGATCCGAACGGTGCACGTTTCTCTTCAAGAAAAGATGTTGAAACATATGGTCAGAAAGCATCTGCTTTGAAATCTGTTTACAAAGCAGCGAAAACAAGTGAATTATATCTGTAATTACAGAGGGAGTATACGATGAAAAAGTGGATAAAAATACTGGCAGTAGTATTGTGTCTGTGCTTTTTGCAGACTCCGGTGATGGAAAGTGTGACTTCTGTTACAGAAGTACAGGCTGCTGTCAAAAAAGGTCTCAAAAAGGAAAAAGGTAAATACTACTATTATTCTAAAGGTAAAAAAGTAAAAAATACCTGGAAGAGTATCAAAGTAAAAAATAAAAGGACTAAAAAGACTGTTACCTACAGATATTATTTTGGTAAAAACGGAGCTGCCTATCAGGGCGGAAGCAAATGGGGAGAACCTTACCTCTCTGTCAAAACCATTAAAGGTCAGAAATATGGTTTTGATAAAAATGCCCGCATGGTAAAGGGTGATCGTGTGTCCAAAGGCAGTTTCTGGTGCTTCAACTCCAAAAACGGAAGATATGATGCGAAACGTACACAGCGCCTTCGCAGCGTATCCAAAGAACATTCAAGTGCAGCTTCACTCTTTGCACTGATCGGCAAACCGAGGAAGAGAACACCTGTGCCGGGATGCTACGGAGACGGACAGGAATATGAACTTGAGTATACAAATTTCCGTGTAGTTACTTTTATAAGTAATGCAACACATAAGGAAACGGTCATCGAAGTAATCGCAAAATAAATGAAGAACAGGTAGAGACATCCATGGTTTTTAGTTCAATGGTGTTCCTGTGTGTTTTTTTACCGGTTGTTTTTGGCCTGCATCTGATATTGCCTGGGATGCGGGCCAAAAATATCCTGCTTGTGATTGCAAGTCTGGTTTTTTATGCATACGGTGAACCAATCTATGTAATACTGCTGATTCTGTCTGCTTTTGTCAACTATTTGTTTGCAAGACTGATAGAGGCAGTACCTGATAATAAAAAATGGCTTATGACAGCAACGGTGATATTGAATATCGGATTGCTGATTTTCTTTAAATATCTGGGATTCCTGGCAGATACTTTTAATTCCTGTACAGGGCTGAGTGTTTCAGTACCTGCTGTTAAGATGCCCATCGGAATCTCATTTTTCACGTTTCAGGCATTATCTTATGTAATCGATGTTTATCGAGGGGCGGTCGAAGCACAGAAAAATTATGGAAAAGTCCTTCTGTACATTTCATATTTTCCTCAGCTGATTGCCGGCCCGATCGTCAAGTACCATGATGTGGAACTTGAGATCAATAATCGTAAACAGACAATAGACGAAGTTGGAAAGGGTATCCGGCGTTTTGTTGCCGGTCTCTCCAAGAAGGTTCTCATTGCAAACACAATGGGAATGGTGGCTGATAATATTTTTGGTGCAGCCGCAGTTCAGATTTCCGGTGCAGGTGCATGGCTGGGTGCGATTTCCTATATGCTTCAGATTTATTTTGATTTCAGCGGATACAGTGATATGGCTCTTGGTCTTGGCAGAATGTTTGGTTTTCATTTTAAGGAGAATTTCGATTATCCTTATGTTTCTTCAAGTATCCGGGAGTTCTGGAGAAGATGGCACATTTCTCTGTCCGGATGGTTTCGGGAATATTTGTATATTCCATTAGGAGGAAACAGAAAAGGAAAATTCCGTACAGTTGTTAATAAGATGATCGTATTCCTGGTAACAGGTATCTGGCATGGCGCTTCTCTGAACTTTTTATTCTGGGGTGCGTATCATGGATTTTTCCTGATGCTGGAAGAATATGTTCCTTCTATCGTGAAGAAAGGCGGTCGTCTGAAGAGCATACTGCAGCACATTTATGCACTTCTTGTTGTATGTGTGGGATTTGTTTTCTTCAGGGCAGATACCATGACGCAGGGGGCCATGATCGTCCGCAGAATGTTTACCGGATTTCATATGAATGCAGGTACGCTGAGCCTGGTAATGCAGCAGCTGACACCGGTTTATCTGCTGACACTGGTATGTGCACTGATAGCAGCTACCCCGGTTCACAGGATTCTGAGCAGGAATGAAGCATACAGCAGATTGACTTATATGTTCAGTCTGGCAGGCTTTTTGCTTTGCGTTTTGAGTCTTGCCGGTGGAACTTATAATCCGTTTATTTATTTTCGTTTTTAGGGGGAACAGGTATGAAAAAACTACAAATGCTGTATATAGCGGCATTTTTTACAGTCTGCCTGATCCCTTTAGTGGGAATGGCAGTAACAGAACAGGAAAGTTCTTCAGAAAACAGGACTCTTGCAGAATTTCCGCAGCTCCGGTCAGAAGAAGGCATCAATGTACAGTGGCTGAATGAAGCCGGAGATTATTTTCAGGATCATTTCGCTTTTCGTAATGAACTGGTTACAGCCAATGCATTGCTTAATGGCAAAATCCTTGGAACTTCCACTGCAGCCGGCGTAATACAGGGAACAGACGGATGGCTTTATTATAAGGATTCTCTGCAGGATTATCTTGGAGAGGATCTTCTGAAAGACAGGAGCCTTTATAACATTGCGCATATTCTGTCTATGATGCAGGAATATCTGACAGATAAGGGCGTGCAGTTTGTGTTTACAGTGGCACCTAATAAAAATTCACTTTATGATGCAAATATGCCTTATTATGACAGTTACAAAGTTTCTGATGACAAAAATCTTATAAATCTTCAGAAATACCTTCAGGAAGAGAATGTTTCCTATGTGGATCTTTATGAAATATTTGCCGAAGAGGATGAGATTTTATATCACAAAAGAGATTCGCACTGGAATAATAAGGGAGCAGCAATGGCATCAGATATTCTGATGGCTGCACTTGAAAAAGAACATGAGCCATATACTGATGAGACCTATACAGTAAAGACAGATTTTACAGGAGATCTCGATGAAATGTTATATCCTCTTGCGACAGAAGCGGAGGATGAGATTTATTTTGATCGACAGACTACGTTTGCTTATGTAGGCGAGGTTGGCAGTAACTTTGATCCGAGAGTCACGACTGTGAATCCTGCAAAAACAGGAAGTCTTGTTATGTACAGAGATTCTTTTGGAAATGCGCTGCTTCCATTTATGGCAGATGCATATGGAAAAGCCTATTTTTCCAGAGGAATCCCATATCAGCTTATGGATGTGGATACAATGGAAGCGGATACGGTTGTTGTGGAAAGAGCAGAGCGCTTTTTGCCGGAGATGGCTAAAAGTGCCCCGATAATGACTGCTCCGGAAAGAATGATCACTGTTAAAGAAGATAAAAACGACAGAAAGGCTGTAAAAGATCTGGAAATTGTGACGCAGGGAATGAACCTGAAGATCAGTGGACGGATAGCGGATAAATATCTGGATACAGAATCAAGAATCTACGTGAGAGTAGACGGAAATAAGATATATGAGGCATTTCCGAATGACGTCATACTGGATGACGGAACAACAGACTGCGGAGGATTTACCTTGTATCTTCCGGCAGAATCTGTTACGGCTGAAAGCCACATGGAGATTCTTACAGGTGATGAGAAACAGGCAGATCTGATCTACAGCAAAGACTGATGAGGAGGAAAATAAAATGAGAAGAAGAATGATGGAAACGATTTTGGGTCTGGTACTGACAGTAACAGTTGTTGCAGGAACACCGGCAATGACTTTTGCAGCAGAGGATACTGCAACAGAGCAGGAAGCAGCGGAAACTATGGAGGATTTTCAGGCTGGCGATGTAACTGTGAAAAATACAACAACTGTGAATGTGAAAACTGCCGAGATTACAGAAGCAGTAAAAAAAGCAGAAGAATCCAAAGCAGATGAGGCCGATGCAAAAGAAACAGATGCAAAAGAAACAGACGCAAAAGAAAGCACAACAGAAAGCACAACAGAAGAAAAAAGCAACAATCTTGTGCTTACTATGGAAGACGGAACAGAACATACTTTTGAAGATGTGAAGCCGGAAGAGTGGAAAGAGCCATCTTTGTATGAAGAGTACGGAATGTTTTATATCAGTTATAAGGATGCGAACGGCAAAGAACAGGAAGCAGCAGAACAGGCAGACGAGAAAGCCTTTGACGAAGAAAAAACCATGTATACAACTGCAAAGGTTAATGTGCGTGTAGCTCCGTCCACAGATGCTGAGGTTGTTAAAATAGTTGTACTGGGTGCTGAATTCAAAGCAACTGCCGTATGCCCGGGATGGATCAAGGTGAAAGGCGAAACAATAGAAGGATATGTTTCACATCTTTATGTGACAGAGGATAAAGAAAAAGTGGACAAACTGCTTGCAGAAAAGAAAGCAGCCGAAGAAGCAGCTGCAGCAGCCGCAGCAGCACAGGCAGCAGCAGATGCACAGGCAGCAGCAGACGCGCAGGCAGCAGCAGACGCGCAGGCAGCCGCAGCACAGCCGGTGACAGAAGTAAGCCGCCAGGCATATGATGACTGTGACGGAAGCGGACATGGATATTATGAAATTACTTATTCAGACGGAAGTGTAAGATACGAAGAATATTAAATGACAGCAGCGATCCGGAAGGAATTGCCTGCGTTGTAAAATTGAGGTGAATGATAAAAGGACTTGTCAAAACAGGAATGAAAAACCTGAGCGGCGGGTCTTTTTATTTTGTCTATAATATGATAAAATACAAAGGAATATTGATAAATAAGTATATAACTACGGAGGTTTGAATAATGGAACAGTATAAACAGGAATTTATTGAATTTATGGTGGACAGCCAGGTACTGAAATTTGGAGAATTCACACTGAAAAGTGGAAGAAAATCCCCGTTTTTCATGAATGCAGGTGGATATGTAACAGGTTCTCAGCTTAAGAAACTTGGTGAATACTATGCAAAAGCAATCCATGCAAAATATGGTGATGATTTTGATGTGCTGTTTGGACCTGCATATAAGGGAATTCCGCTCAGCGTTGTAACTGCAATTGCATTCAGCGAACTGTATGGAAAAGAAATCCGTTATTGCTCTGACCGTAAAGAGGAAAAGGACCACGGAGCTGATAAGGGAAGCTTCCTTGGAAGTAAACTGAAAGACGGAGACCGTGTAGTCATGATCGAGGATGTTACCACTTCCGGTAAATCCATGGAAGAGACTGTACCGAAGGTAAAAGGAGCAGCAGACGTGGAAATTGTTGGTCTTATGGTTTCTCTTGACCGTATGGAAGTCGGAAAAGGCGGTGTGAAATGTGCGCTGGACGAAGTACATGATCTTTACGGATTTGAAACAAATGCGATCGTTACTATGGCAGAGGTTATCGAACACCTGTATAACAAAGAATACAAAGGTCAGATCATTATTGATGATGAACTGAAAAAGGCAATTGATGCATATTACAGTCAGTACGGAGCAAAATAAAATCTGACCTGCCAGAGAGGCGGGGCGTTGTCTGTATTGTATAAGGAGGAATTGCCATGAACGAAAAAATATATAAGACTATGAGTCGTACAGGTGCATGCAGTATTGCAGTAGGAATTGTAACACTTGTAACAGGTGTTGCGGCTGGCGTGCTGATGATCGTCAGTGGAAGCAGGCTCTTAAAGAGAAAGTCTGATATTCTGATCTGAAGCCAGGACAGGGGTAGAAATTGAAAGAGAGTACAAAACGTAAAATCAAATGTCTGAGCGTACTTTTGTTTATACTGTATGTACTGCTTCTCGTTTACTTTCTCTTTTTTTCAGAAGAATACGGACGAGTGGCGGCTGAAGAGCGGATGTATCGGTACAATCTGATACCGTTTGTGGAGATCAGAAGATTTTGGATATACAGAAAACAACTGGGAGTGTTTGCTGTGTTCACCAATATTTTTGGAAATGTAATCGGTTTTATTCCATATGGTTTTATCCTTCCGGTCATTGCACATAAATGTCGAAAAGGAACTTTTATTATTTCATCAGGATTTGCACTCAGCCTTTTGGTAGAAACAGTTCAGTTGTTTGCCAGAGTGGGGTGTTTTGATGTGGATGATCTGATATTGAATACATTGGGAGCAGCAATTGGCTATTTGCTTTTTGTTGTCTGTAATTATCTGAGGAGAAAACGATATGGCGAAACGATATAGATATGCGATTATAAAAAAGAAAGAGGCTGCAAAAGGGAAGCTGTCAGTAGGTCTGGCGATTGCTTCCCTGCTTCTGTTTGCAGGAGCCGTCGGAGTGGCATATGCACTGGAAGGTAAATATGGCTTTATTGTTGGCGGAATCTGCCTGTTTGCAGCGCTGCTTTCTGTATATGGCTTCCTGATGGGAATCAGTAGCTTTTCAGAAGAAAAATGTACACACAGGACAAGCATTACAGGTTCTATTCTGAATGGAATCTTTATGGTAGGCTGGCTTGCCTTTTTTTTGGTGGGAGTATAAGTTATGGAACGTTTGCAGAAACAGATGAAATTTATTCTGGAAGTGGACAAAGTAAAAGAAATTTTCCGTCAGACTTATCTGTCTGATGGAAGCCGCAAAGAGAATGATGCGGAACATTCCTGGCATCTGGCTCTTATGGCAGTGTTATTAAAAGAATATGCAAATGAAGAGGTTGATCTGCTAAAAGTAATTCCTATGGTTCTGATACATGATCTGGTAGAAATTGATGCCGGTGATACTTATGCTTATGATCAGGCAGGACTTGCAACGCAGAGAGAAAGAGAAACAAAGGCAGCAGACCGGATTTTTGGTTTGCTTCCGTCAGATCAGGCAGAAGTTTTTCGCGCTCTGTGGGAGGAGTTTGAAGCGTATGAGACTGCAGATGCAAAGTTTGCTCATGCACTGGATAACTGTCAGCCACTTTTTCTGAATGATGCTTCAGGCGGAAAGAGCTGGAAGGAGCATGGTGTACACAAAAGCCAGATATATAAAAGAAATGAGCATACCGCAGAAGGTTCTGTGGAAATATGGGAATATATGAAAACACTGGTGGATAAGCATATTCAGCTTGGAAATGTGATCGATGATTAAAAATCAAACAGAAAAAAGGAGATGATGAGTTGGACGAATTGTTGAAAGAGCGTTATGAACTGGCGAAGGAGAGAATTACAGAAATATGTACTGAGACAGTAGTACAGCCTGCATTTCTTGAATTTTTCCAGAATACAGCGGCTTTTTTTAAGGAAACAGCAGAAATACTGGAAAGAACAGAAGAAAATCTTTCTTTGGAAGAACTGCAGAAAGAAAACAGAAATCTTTATGAAGAACTGTTTACGGAAAATTATGCACATTGTTATGGAAATCCGGCATATGCAGCAGAAAAGCTCGGAGAATACGGAAAGGCGTTTTCTTTCCTTTATGCAGAGATCAGAGGTATCATTGTATATGCATATGAAAAGAAATTCTGGGATTATACAGTAGCAGCAGAGCTTTTTCTGGAAGTATATGCGGCATTTGAGGATGATGAACAGCCGTCTGTGAAGAATGTAGAAGATATGCTGCGCTCTTATGTGAATGATTACTGTCAGGATATGATAGAACAGAGAACAGCAGAAGCAGTAGACCCGGAAATTGATTTTGCAGTACGTATCGTTATGGATTCAGATCTTTCAGATCTGCGTTATCTCTACAGATATGGAGAATATGTTTCAGTGAATGAGACAGGAATTGCTGATTATCTGAACGGTCTTACACAGGAGCAGATAGACAGCATGGCCCGGACATATACGGAAGGATACAGAATCGGATTTATTAACGGAAGAAAAGATATTACGAAGAAAAAGACAGTGAATATCCGTTATAATCTGGGATTTGAACGAATGGTGCGCGCAGCAGTCCTTCAGTTCCGTGAAATGGGACTGGAGCCGGTGATTTACCGCCATGCTTCACATATCGTAAACAAACGTGGAAATTCCTGGATCGGATTTGTTGGTGGAAATCCAAATCCGCAGTATGAGTATGATCACAGACAGGATCAGGCTCTTTTTATGGACAGTGATTTTGTGCAGCGCAAACTTCGTTCCATGCAGAATGCATATGAAAAATATAAAGATCTCGCAGCCGTTCATGGCGGTCCGGCATGTATCGAAACCTTTGGTGAGGAACCGTTTGCACCGTTTTCTGTGCAGGAAGCATGGACTTTAAGTGAGGTACAGCAGAAGCTTCAGGTAGAACTGGACAATGAATCAGGACAGATCGTAAATCGCTATATCAAGGGAGACGAGAGAAGTTTTACGATCATTGCATATCCGGTGCCGGAGATTGGCAGTAATTTCGCAGAGATTTTCGCAGAAATCGTAAAAATCAACACGCTGGATTATAAATTATATGAACGTATTCAACAGACGATCATCGAAACTCTGGATACCTGTCAGTGGGTGGAAATCAAAGGAAAAGATGATAATGAGACAGATCTGATCATTCATCTTCATGATCTGGAAGATATCAGGAAACAGACAAATTTTGAAAACTGTGTGGCAGATGTGAACATTCCGGTAGGTGAGGTGTTTACTTCTCCGGTACTGGCCGGAACAGGCGGAATCCTTCATGTAAAAAAGGTTTATCTGAATGGTCTGCAGTTTAAGGATCTGAAGCTGGTATTTGACTGTGGTCAGGTGATCGATTACTCCTGTGCAAACTTTGAAACAGAGGAAGAAAATCGTGCATATATTGAGGATAATATTCTTCATCATCATGTAAAGCTTCCAATGGGTGAGTTTGCGATCGGAACCAATACAACTGCTTATGTGGCAGCAGAGAAATACGGTATTGCCGATAAACTGCCGATCCTGATCGCAGAGAAAATGGGACCGCATTTTGCTGTGGGAGATACCTGCTACAGCTGGTCAGAGGATACACCGGTATTCAATCCGGATGGAAGGGAAATCATTGCACGTGACAATGAGATTTCAATTCTCCGTAAAGAAGATATCAGTCTGGCTTATTATGGCTGCCATACAGATATTACGATTCCATATGAAGAACTGGGCAGTATCTGTGTGATCGATGAAGAGGGAGAAAAAACTTCCATTATTGAAAACAGTCGTTTTGTACTTCCGGGAACAGAAGAATTAAATCAGCCTTTTGAAAAATAAAGAGCATATTACGAGGCGGGCAGACTTTCTTATACAAAAAGAGTTTGCTCGCCAAAATATTTCTTTTCCGTAATATTGTTGACACAATTTCAGAATCTTAGTAGAATCAATCTGATGATGTAACAAAAAGACGAGGAGGCCACCAATGAAAAAAGTTGGAATTGTAATGGGAAGCGACTCAGATATGCCGGTTATGAGCAAAGCGGCGGCAATTCTTGATAAGCTTGGCGTTGAATACGAGATGAAAATTATTTCTGCACACAGAGAACCGGATGTGTTCTTTGAGTATGCAAAAACAGCAGAAGAAAAAGGATTCAAGGTGATTATTGCAGGAGCAGGAATGGCTGCACATCTTCCGGGAATGTGCGCAGCAATCTTTCCGATGCCGGTTATCGGTATTCCGATGCATACGACATCTCTTGGAGGAAGAGATTCTCTGTATTCAATCGTACAGATGCCATCCGGAATTCCTGTAGCAACAGTCGCAATTAATGGAGGTGCAAATGCAGGAATCCTTGCAGCAAAAATTCTTGCAACATCAGACCCGGAACTGCTGGACAGACTGAAAGCATATACAAAGGAACTGAAAGAACAGGTCGAGGCAAAGGATGCCAGACTTCAGGAAGTTGGATACAAAGCTTATTAAAAAAGGTGGAGGAGATCAGAAGATTATGGATTACAAAAAAGCAGGTGTGGATATAGAGGCAGGCTACAAGTCAGTAGAATTAATGAAGAAGCATATTGCGAAAACCATGAGACCGGAAGTACTTGGCGGTATCGGAGGCTTTTCAGGAGCATTCTCCATGAATGCATTCAAAGACATGGAAGAGCCGACACTGGTATCCGGTACAGACGGATGCGGAACAAAGGTAAAACTTGCCATGCTTATGGACAAGCATGATACGATCGGAATCGATGCAGTAGCTATGTGTGTAAATGATATTGCCTGTGCCGGAGCAGAACCGCTGTTTTTCCTGGATTACATCGCATGTGGAAAGAACTATCCAGAAAAAATCGCAGAGATCGTAAGCGGAGTTGCTGAAGGATGTGTACAGTCCGGTGCTGCACTGATCGGTGGTGAAACAGCAGAGCATCCGGGACTTATGCCGGAAGATGAATACGATCTTGCCGGTTTTGCAGTTGGCGTGATCGACAAAAAAGACCTTCTTACAGGCGAAGAACTGAAACCGGGAGATGTCCTGATCGGTATGGCTTCTACAGGAGTTCACAGTAATGGATTTTCTCTTGTACGTAAAGTGTTTGAGATGACCAGAGAATCCCTGGAAACTTATTATGATGAGCTTGGAACTACTCTTGGCGAAGCTCTCCTTGCACCGACAAGAATCTATGTAAAAGCACTGAAGAGCATCAAAGAAGCTGGAGTTCGTATTCATGCGTGCAGCCATATTACAGGCGGCGGATTCTATGAAAATGTTCCTCGTATGCTGAAAGAAGGAACAAGAGCGGTTATCGAGAAAGACAGTTATCCGGTACTTCCGATCTTTGATCTTCTTGCAAAAACAGGAGATATTGAAGAAAAAATGATGTACAATACCTTTAATATGGGACTTGGTATGGTACTGGCAGTAGATCCGGCTGATGTAGACAAAACAATGGAAGCAATCCGTCAGGCAGGAGATGCTCCATATGTAGTTGGACGTATTGAAGCAGGAGAAAAAGGAGTGACTTTATGCTAAAGCTTGGTGTTCTGGTATCAGGAGGCGGCACCAATCTGCAGGCGATCATGGATGCAATTGACAGCGGCATGATCACAAATGCAGAAATTGGTCTCGTGATCAGTAATAATCCGGGCGCATATGCACTGAAACGAGCAGAAAGCCGGGGCATCCCGGCTAAGTGCATTTCTCCGAAAACTTTTGAAAACAGGGAAGAATTTCACAAAGCACTTCTCAAAGAGCTTAAAGAAGCAGGAACAGATCTGATTGTACTGGCGGGATTTCTGGTGGCAATTCCTCCGATGATCGTAGAAGCTTATCCAAATAAAATCATAAACATTCATCCTTCATTAATCCCGTCTTTCTGCGGAGTTGGATTTTACGGTCTCCATGTGCATGAAGGCGTGCTTGACAGAGGAGTTAAAGTGACAGGTGCGACGGTACACTTTGTGGATACCGGTACAGATACTGGTCCGATCATTCTTCAGAAGGCGGTAGAAGTGCTTGAGGGAGATACCCCTGAAATTCTGCAGCGCCGTGTGATGGAAGAAGCAGAATGGAAAATCCTTCCGGAGGCAATTAATCTGATCGCAAATGACAAAGTTACTGTTCGTAATGGAAGAGTCGTTATTGAAGGAGGCAAACAGAATTCATGAAAGTATTGATCGTTGGAAGTGGCGGAAGAGAACATGCAATTGCATGGAGCGTTGCAAAAAGCCCTAAGGTAGAGAAGATTTACTGTGCGCCGGGAAATGCCGGAATTTCAGAATATGCAGAGTGTGTGGCAATTGGTGCCATGGAATTTGAAAAGCTTGCTGATTTTGCTCAGGAAAAAGCAGTTGATCTGACAATTATCGGTATGGATGATCCGCTTGTTGGCGGAATTGTCGATGTATTTGAAGCTCGTGGACTTAAAGTTTTTGGCCCGCGTAAAAATGCTGCAATTCTTGAAGGATCCAAGGCGTTTTCAAAAGACCTGATGAAAAAATATGGTATTCCGACTGCAGGATATGAGAATTTTGATGATCCGCAGAAGGCACTGGATTATTTACATACACAGGCAAAGTTCCCGATCGTTCTCAAAGCAGACGGTCTTGCACTGGGCAAAGGAGTTCTGATCTGCAATACACTTGAAGAGGCTGAAGACGGTGTCAGAGAAATCATGGAAGACAAAAAATTCGGAAGTGCCGGAAATACGATGGTTATTGAAGAATTTATGACCGGTCGTGAAGTGTCTGTTCTTTCATTTGTAGATGGTAAGACAATCCGTACCATGACATCCGCACAGGATCACAAACGTGCGATGGATGGAGATAAAGGTCTGAATACAGGCGGAATGGGAACATTTTCTCCAAGTCCGTTTTATACAGAAGAAGTGGACAAATTCTGTAAAGAGCATATTTATCAGGCAACTGTAGATGCTATGGCAGCAGAAGGCCGTCCGTTTGTCGGAATTATTTTCTTTGGTCTGATGCTTACACCAGAAGGACCTAAGGTTCTGGAATACAATGCACGTTTTGGAGATCCGGAAGCGCAGGTTGTACTTCCGAGAATGAAAACAGATATCATTGAGGTCATGGAAGCATGTGTAAATGGTACACTGGATCAGATAAATCTGGAATTCGAGGATAATGCAGCAGTCTGCGTTGTTCTTGCAAGTGAAGGATATCCTGTAAAATACGAAAAAGGCATTCCGATGTATGGCTTTGAGAATTTCAAAGACAAAGACGGTTATTACTGTTTCCATGCGGGAACAAAATTTCAGGATGGTCAGATTGTCACAAATGGCGGACGTGTCCTCGGAATCACTGCAAAGGGAAAAACTCTGAAGGATGCCCGCAAAAATGCATATGATGCAACAGAATGGATTCAGTTTGCAAACAAATATATGCGTCATGATATTGGAAAAGCCATCGACGAAGCATAATAGAAATAATTACCAAAAAAATGTGCCATTTTTCTTAATATATGGTATAATTCAGATATATCATGTAGAAGCGACAATGAAAGGAAAACAAAATGGCTATTAGTGTAGAAGAAGCAGTTAAGGAACTTCAGGCAAGGGAGACTGTGTTTGTGGCATATGCACAGACAACAAGACTTCCGTATGTAACCTGTGGAGAAGAAACATATAATGATCAGGTATGGTTTTTTGCAGACGAGGAAAGCGTAAAAGAATTCGGCAAAAAGAAACTGGAAGAAAAAGTACTTCTTATGGGAATGAAATATGAGAAAAAAGATTTCCCGAGAATGTACGGACTTATGTTTGCAATTGGAGCAAACTCTGTAATATGGAATAACGGAACAGAGGAAATCGAAATCGATCTCGAAAGGATCGTAAGAAAACCGGATCTCAGTCAGGTAGAGCCGGCAAAACGTCCGCTGATCAATTCAACATTACAGCTTTCCGGAATTTATTTTATGCAGGAACTTCGCCGTCCGGTTGCAAAAGAAGAACATAAAAACCTGAGAGAACTGGAAGAAGAACTGATTGTCAACCTGAAAAAATCACAGTTTCTGATTGCAATGGAAGTTGATAAAGAAAATCCAAAGAAAATCAACGTTCCGTATCTGAAAAATAAAGAAGGACAGATTTTACAGCCGGTATTCTCCGATGTTATGGAATATGAAAAATTCGCAAGAGGAAAGAAATTCCGTCTTGCAAAGATTCCATTTGCAAAACTTCCGGAAATCCTGAATACTCAGGCTGAAGCAACGGTATTTAACCCATTGGGATTCAACCTTATCCTGAATAAAGAGCAGTTTAAGAAGATTCTCGGTTAACAGATTGCTGTGCGAAAAAGTAAGGCAGGAAGCATCTTTTGTGTGCTTCCTGTTTTTTTTACTTGCAAAATCCGACATATGTGCTACTATATGTATAACATGATGCCGGAATCAAATGATTTGAATCTACATGGGCATTCTTGAATTTATTCAGGTTGCTGTGAACGGAGTGAACAGTGACAGGAAAACACAACGGGAGGCTGATATGATGGTCATAGAAATAGATTTTAACAGTGATGAGGCTATATATGTGCAATTGATGAATCAGATCATAATGGGTATAGCTACGTCAAGGCTGCAGGAGGGAGATGCACTGCCATCGGTACGTCAGCTGGCGGATACAATAGGAATTAATATGCATACAGTAAATAAGGCATATTCTCTTCTCAGACAGGAAGGTTTTGTCACGATTGACCGCAGAAAAGGTGCAATTATTGCAGTAGATGTCAATAAGATCAAAGCGCTGAAAGAAATGAAAGAAAATCTCATTGTTGCACTGGCAAGAGGCTGCTGCAGAAATGTCAGCAGAAGTGAGGTCCATGATCTGATCGATGAAATTTATGATGAATATGAAATTGACCAATAGTAAACTGACAGCAGTCCCGCAGTTTTGCGGGCAGAGAAGATAGGAGGAAAATGAACTATGCAGGATAAATTTACCAGACAGGCTGCAAATGCGTTAAAGCTGGCAAAGACCACCGCACAGTCCTGTAATCATGCATATATTGGTACAGAGCATATTCTGATCGGGCTGCTAAAAGAAAAAGAGGGAGCGGCCGGCAGAATACTGGAAGAATTTAATGTGGAAGAAGAGACGCTGCTGCAGCTGATCGAAAATCTGGTTGCACCATCTGACGTTCTGGTTGCAGAAAAAGTACCGGAATACAGTCCGAGAGCTGAGTTTCTGATCAGCCAGGCAGTTCGTGAAGCGGAAAACCAGAATGAAGAACAGGCGGGAACAGAGCATTTGCTTGTTGCGATGCTCAAAGAGACAGATTGTGTTGCAACTCGTCTTCTTTATACAATGGGCATCAATATTCAGAAACTGTATGTAGCAGTTTTGAATACAATGGGCATTGAAAATCCGGCAGAAGGGGATCTTCAGAATGCAAAGAATCAGAAACTGCAGAAAAACAGTTCTCCAACACCAACACTGGATCAGTACAGCCGAGATCTGACTGTGATGGCAGCAGAAGGACGTCTGGATCCTGTAGTTGGGCGGGACAGAGAAATCACACGCTTGATTCAGATACTGAGCAGAAGAAGTAAGAATAACCCATGTCTGGTCGGAGAGCCGGGAGTGGGAAAGACTGCTATTGTAGAAGGACTGGCCCAGAGAATTGTCTCAGATATGGTTCCGGAGTCTGTCAGGGGCAAGAGAGTGGTTGTGCTTGATATGTCCGGAATGGTTGCCGGAAGCAAATACAGAGGCGAATTTGAGGAGCGTATCCGTAAAGTAATAGATGAAGTACGGGAAAATCAGGGAATTCTTCTTTTTATTGATGAGCTTCATACAATCATCGGTGCCGGCGGAGCAGAAGGAGCGCTGGATGCGTCTAACATTCTGAAACCTTCTCTTTCAAGAGGTGAAATTCAGCTGATCGGTGCAACAACTCTGGAAGAATATCGCAAATATATAGAAAAAGACGCGGCGCTGGAGAGAAGATTTCAGCCGGTTACGGTAGAGGAACCGACAGAACAGGAAGCACTGGAAATACTGAGAGGACTTCGGCCATATTATGAAAAGCATCATGGTGTAAAAATCGAAGATGAGGCGTTAGAAGCAGCAGTAAAAATGTCGGTACGTTATATTAACGATCGTTTTCTTCCAGATAAGGCAATCGATATCATTGATGAGGCGGCATCCAAAGTGCAGCTGGGCAGTTATCGTTCCGTTCCGGAAGTAGAAGAACTGGAAGAAAAAGTAAGAGAACTGCTGAATCTGAAGGAAGAAGCAATCAAATGCGCAGATCTTCTCATGGCAAAGCAGATCCAGCAGGAACAGAATGAAGCAGAGGCGCAGATTGAAAAATACAGAGCACGTGAGGAACGTCGGAATAAACGGAAAAAGCTGGTTGTAGATGAGACTGCAGTAGCAGATATTGTCTCCGACTGGACAAAAATTCCGGTCAAGAGACTTACAGAAGGTGAAACGAAACGACTGGCAGCCTTGGAGAAAGAACTGCATAAGCGAGTGATCGGTCAGGAAGAAGCTGTAAAAGCGGTTGCGCAGGCTGTAAAACGCGGCAGAGTGGGACTGAAGGATCCACAGCGTCCGATTGGATCATTTTTGTTCCTGGGTCCTACCGGTGTAGGAAAAACAGAACTTTCAAAGGCACTGGCAGAAGCAGTGTTTGGCAGTGAACAGGCAATGATCCGTGTGGATATGTCCGAATATATGGAAAAGCACAGCGTTTCCAAACTGATTGGTTCCCCTCCGGGATATGTAGGATATGATGAGGGTGGACAGCTCAGTGAAAAAGTACGAAGAAATCCATACAGTGTGCTTCTGTTTGATGAAATTGAAAAAGCACATCCGGATGTATTTAATATTTTACTTCAGGTTCTGGATGATGGTCATATCACAGATGCCCACGGCCGAAAAGTTGATTTCAAACAGACGATCATTATCATGACATCCAATGTGGGCGCACAGGCAATCATTGAGCCGAAAAAGCTTGGATTTATGTCTCAGGATGACGATAAGCGAGATTATGAAAGAATGAAATCCGGAGTGATGGAAGAAGTAAAAAGACTTTTTAAACCGGAATTTCTCAATCGAATTGATGAAATCATGGTATTCCATCCATTAAAGAAACCGGAAATCAGGAAGATTGTAAATATTCTTCTGAAAAATCTGGAGAAACGATGTGCAGATCAGCTTGGCATTCAGCTGAAGATTACGGAATCTGTTAAAGAATATCTTGCAGAATCAGGATTTGACAGTAAATATGGTGCAAGACCGCTTAGAAGAGCGATCCAGAACAAACTGGAAGATCCGATGGCAAATGAGATCCTTGAGGGCAGAATACGAAATGGAGATACTGTAAAGATTCAGCTGCATCAGAAAAAAATCAATTTTGTTCCGGTCAGAGAAGAAAAGAATGACGAAGACAAATCTAAAAAAGATGTTAAATCTTGATTAGGATACTGGTCAAAAAAAGTGCTAAATGTTATAATAACTTAACCGAAATATCTAGTGTGATCAGAACATTATCACAACGTAATAAAGATATACGAGGAGTAAAACACAACAGAAAAGTCTAGGGAGGACACAAGATCATGGCAGTAGTAAAAGAACTGATCCGTACAGAAGAAAATGGGGGTATCAGCTTTGGTAATTATGAGTTACCAGCGAAATCAAAAGTATCTGATTTTCCTTATCAGGGAGATGTTTATAAAGTAAAGACATTTAATGAGATCACCAAACTGGAACGTAATGGAATGTTCGTATACGAGTCTGTACCGGGAACTGCTGTATTTTCACTGAAACAGGACGGCACCAGTATGGAATTTGAAGTAGAAGGTGCAGAGGATGCCCAGATTACTGTTGAAATGGAAGCAGATACAGAATACAGTGTTTCTATCAATGGTGAAGATGTAGGAAAAATGCAGACAAATCTTGGCGGTAAGCTTTCTTTCAGTGTTGAACTGGGAGGAGATACAGCTGTAGCAGTAAAGGTTGAAAAATGCTAAAAAATAAAAAAGTTGTTTATTTTTGTCAGGAATGTGGATACGAATCATCAAAATGGATGGGACAGTGTCCGGGATGCAGAGCATGGAATACATTTGTAGAGGAAACGGTTTCTGCGAAGAAAACATCTTCGTCCGGGAAAAGTCTGCAGAGTATTTCAGGAAGAGCAGAACCAGTGGTCCTGAAGGATATCAGACTTTCTGAAGATGAAAGAAAACTGACGAAGATAGGTGAACTTGACAGAGTGCTCGGGGGCGGTATCGTTCCCGGGTCTCTGGTATTAGTGGGTGGAGATCCGGGAATAGGGAAATCCACCCTTCTTTTGCAGGTGTGCAGAAATCTTGCATTGTCGGGTAATTCTGTTCTGTATATATCAGGAGAGGAGTCACTTCGGCAGATTAAGCTTCGGGCAGAACGTATCGGTGAATTTAATGAAAAGCTTCAGTTATTATGTGAAACGAATCTGGAGACGATCCGAGAAGTGATTGAGCGTAAGAAACCTGATATGGTTGTAATCGATTCAATCCAGACAATGTTTCATGAAGATATCAGTTCCGCACCGGGAAGTGTATCACAGGTAAGAGAATCTACTAATATTCTTATGCAGATTGCAAAGGGACAAGGTGTTTCTATCTTTATAGTAGGACATGTGACAAAGGAAGGAAATGTAGCCGGTCCAAGAGTGCTGGAACATATGGTTGATACCGTGCTGTATTTTGAAGGAGACCGACATGCATCCTATCGTATTTTGAGAGCAGTTAAGAACCGCTTTGGCTCTACTAATGAAATCGGTGTATTTGAAATGCGAAATACCGGATTGGAAGAAGTAAAAAATCCTTCGGAATTTATGCTGAATGGAAAGCCAAATGGAACTTCGGGTTCGATCGTTGCATGTTCTATGGAGGGTACAAGACCAATTCTCGTAGAAATTCAGGCCTTGGTATGCCAGAGTAATTTTGGCATACCGAGACGGACTGCTGTTGGAACGGATTTTAACAGAGTTAATCTTTTAATGGCAGTGCTGGAGAAAAAAGTCGGTATTCATCTGGCTGCCTGTGATGCATATGTCAATATTGCGGGTGGTATGAAGATGACAGAACCTGCAATCGATCTGGGAATTTCGCTAGCCGTTGTGTCAAGCTGCAAGGACATTATCATCCCGGATTCTGTGATTGCGTTTGGTGAGATTGGATTAAGCGGAGAGGTCCGAGCTGTCAGCATGGCAGGACAGCGAGTGGCAGAAGCAAAGAAGCTTGGCTTTGATACTGTGATTCTGCCAGAAGTGTGCAAGGCATCTGTCGGAAAAGTTGCAGGCATTAATCTGGTGTATGTTTCCTGGATTCAGGATGCAATCCGATTTATTATGAAAAACAAGTAATAAGTGCAAGCAGTAATTGATAAGTGAGAATAATAAAAAATAATAAAAAATAATAAAAAAAGTGTTGACAGCTCGTTTGGAAAGTGGTATTCTAATTGAGCTGTCACAAAGAACTGTTTCTTTTGACAAAACAATTTAAAAAGTTTTGAAAAAACCAAAAAAAGTTGTTGACAAAGGAATGGGAATGTGATAAAGTAAACAAGCTGTCTGAGAGACAGCGAATAAGAACCTTGATAACTAAACAGTGAAACACATACGATTCTCGAAAATTCGATAAGAATTTTGCCAGCGCAAAGCGCGAAGGAAACTGAGAGAAATCGAGGCAAATTTATTTGACGGAGATTGAACGAAGGCTTCCTGAAAATGCGAAGCATTGGCAAAATGAACGTAAACGAGCGAACTTGTTCGCGAGTTTTTAGTTCACATTCAAGAACAAACCTTAAACAGTAAAAACGAGAGATAACTAAGCTAGTTGGTTGTCTTGAGTATATCAAACACTTTATCAGAGAGTTTGATCCTGGCTCAGGATGAACGCTGGCGGCGTGCTTAACAC
>OLNE01000713.1_pt1 | contig 29218 bp, 24 predicted proteins | sample 1672431 | NCBI WGS metagenome assembly OLNE01 (sample SAMEA3136685, study PRJEB25190) | human gut metagenome | reverse complement strand
ATATAACATAAAATTCCTTACCCATACATAAAACCATCCCAGCTATATGAATAATATACATAGTCGGGATGGTTTTTATCATGAATGGTTGCTATTACAATTGTTCTATTTTACAATGGTGTTCTTTTGTGTCTTTATCATAACTGATTCCCACACCCAGGATCTGCCCGGTGTATCTTTCCTTTTCCCCAGGCTTTCCCCTAAAGCGGAGCGCATACTGTTTTTCCCTGATCTGCCGGATTGCTTCTTCCGGTGAGTGACCTGCTTTTAATTCCAGGATCAGCCCTGTATCTGCCGGGTTTTCCGGATAAAAAATGAAATCTACAAATCCTTTACCTGCTTTATCTTCACGTTCCACCCGGTATCGGTCTCTGGCAGATAAATATACCAGATTGACTACCGCAGCCAGTTCCGTCTCGCTATTATACGAAAGAATCGGTGTTTCTGTATTGTGTGCCAGCTGCAGGATCTCAGCCATCCGGTCGGTGTCACCAGACAGGGTTGCTTTTAGCATCTGGTCAGAAATATTAGCCAGACGGTAGACATAACCCAGGCTTTTCTCACTGCACAGAAGCTCCTCATATTTGAACATTAATTCCCTGTTTGGAATAAATACTTTTCCCTTTGTATAGGTCAGCAGTCCATAGACCACCATAGCCGAATAGATCTGGTTTTTGGTTCGCAGATCCATGGCAGAAGCTGCAAACTCCTCCACCCGGGCATCGATTCCCTCTCCTGAAATCATCAGCGCCAGGTCATCCCGTATGTGTTCTATATCATTTCGTATATAATAAAAAATTTCATCATAAGGTCCGGAGCTTGTCCAATAATTCGACAGCTGATTGAACGGGCGATGAAATTTACTCTTGCATGAGTAGAGTTTAAGCCCTTCCATCGTAAAAGCCTTGATTTTATTGCCTTTACAGGATATACTGGACTGAACGACATTTGTATTAAAATTGGAGGATTTTTCACATGAGAATTGCAGTAACCTATGATAACGGAAATATTTTTCAGCATTTTGGGAAAACAGAAAACTTCAAGGTGTATGAAGTAGAGAATAACCAGGTGATTTCCAGTGAGGTCATCAGTTCCAATGGCAGCGGACATGGTGCTCTGGCTGGCTTGCTGGATGGACAGAATGTGGATGTGCTGATCTGTGGTGGTATTGGCGGCGGTGCACAGGCGGCTCTCACAGAGGCTGGGATCGAGTTTTGTTCAGGTGCCCAGGGAGATGCAGATCAGGCTGTGGAAGCTTATCTGAAGGGCGAATTAGTGTCTTCTGGTGTGAATTGTGATCATCACCATGGGGAAGAGCATTCCTGCGGCAACCATGAAGAGGGACATTCCTGTGGTGACAGCTGTGGCGGTGGCTGCGGTGGAAGCTGTGGTTCCCATAACCCAATCACAGGACGGAATGTGGGCAAGACCTGCCGTACTCATTACAAAGGTACCTTTAATGACGGTACACAGTTTGATTCTTCTTATGACCGTGGAGAACCACTGGAATTTATCTGTGGTGCAGGCCAGATGATCAGAGGCTTCGATGCTGCTGTAGCAGACATGGAAGTGGGTCAGGTAATTGATGTACATCTGATGCCTGAGGAAGCTTACGGCCAGGCTGATCCCAACGCTATTTTCACTATGGAGATTGCTCAGCTTCCAGGCTCTGAGGATCTTACTGTAGGCCAGCAGGTATACCTGTCCAACCAGTACGGACAGCCATTCCCGGTAAAGGTAACAGCCAAGGATGAGAAAAATATCACTTTCGATGCCAACCATGAAATGGCCGGAAAAGAACTGAACTTCAAAATTGAATTAGTAGAGGTAAAATAAAGCAATCCCCCGGTCAACTAACCGGGGGACTTTGTTTTTCAAGCATCAGGAACGAAAATTCACGGTTTTTGTAGGTTTACTGTAGATCCGTTTTCCATTTACATTCTTAAAAGCCTTTATATAATAGTTATCGATCCAGTACATACCTGTCTGGGAATCATAAGATTCAGGATCTTTCCAGCTTGAAACGGAAGCTTTTACAGTCTTGGCAGCTTCACCATTGCGATAAATCACATATCCGGAAGCTCCGGCTACCTTTGACCAGGAAACCAGTGTACCGCCAGTGCTCATTTTGCATGAAATCTTAGAAGGCGTAGGAACAACAGCCTTTTGAGATTTTACTGGTGAAAAACGGGAATATTTGGTTTTTCCGCTTGCATTTGTGCCGTAGGCCCGAACCTTAAAGGAATATTTTACACCCGGCACAACTGCTGCATCATAACTGACAGTCCCTGTTTTCAGCGTCTTTATCCGTTTGTAGGAAGACTGGGAGCTTGTTTTGCAGTAAATCTGGTATCCTTTGGCTCCGGGAACCTTTTTCCAAGTTAAACGCATTTTATTAGCAGCCTTCTGGGAAAGTTTCAGTGTTGGTGTTGCCAGAGGATCATCTGTTTCCGGAACCCTTACCGTTACCTGGCACTGGGCCTGAAACTCTCCTGTGGAGGCAGTGATGACAGCCTGACCATAGCCATTCCCCTTAATTGTTCCATCTGCTGAAACAGATACGATTTTCGGATTGCTGCTTGTCCAGCTCATATCTTTTACATCATCAGAATCCACTGGCGCAAAGGAAGGGGTAAGCTTTTGGGTTTTTCCTTCATCAAGTGTAAGGCTTGTCTGCTCCAGGGCGATTCCACTGAGCGGAGTGGTCACTACCGGGATTTCATAGAGAAATGTCTCTGTACCGTCATAATTGTGATTGTCATAGTTTCCGGATGTCCAGACAATATTTCGTCCCCACAGGATCGGCTGTGAATCTGTCTGGATCGTTACATTTTTATATAACTTGGATAGCAAGATGTTTCCCGAACCATCCATAAGAAGATAGTGCAGAATACTTTGCTTCGAGGTTTCATCTGAAAACAGCACTGCATACTGGTTATTTCCCACCGGAATAAGCTTGGGCTCTGTCAGCCTTATCACATCTCCTGACGGAGAATACTGGGTAAGCCAGATAAATCTGGAAGCCATGCTGTTTTTGTCTGTGATTATCATAAAAGCATTCAGATTAAGATCCTCATATCCTGTCAGTCCATTTACAGAAAAGCTATGGGGAACTGATCTGCCTACAGTAATCAGATTGTCACCTGCCAAGGAAAAGCCTGTTACCTGGCATCCGGTATAGTTCTGGCCTGCAGGTCCCATAAACGGGAAAATATTGACAGCACTGCGCTGCGCAATATGTCCATCGGAAGATGCTGAGAAGGAAGACAGGATCAAACCTCTGTCATAGGCATCTCCATGATCCAGGAAGTATACGTTAGATCCGTCATTTACAACAAACTGATTAAAGGAATGGCTGCAATAAGGCATGTCAGAATTGATCAGTGTCATATCCTGTGTGTTGATGACAAAGGTAACATCACTCTGATGATGGATTCCATCCATACCATACATTTCACGTCCCGTGTGGACGATCAGTGTGGATCCGATCTGAGTCATGCGCAGAGAAGCACCGTCAAAAGGAATGTAAATTCCCTTAAACATGTTGGTATAGTCTCCACTGATATCTGTAGCTCCCAGCAACTTCCAGGCATGGTCATACTTAAGGATCCGGACAACTGTAAGGCTGTCATTTTCATCAAGATTCTTCTGCCCTGTTGCAACGTAAAAATTTCCGTCCGGCGCAGCGTAAAACCCTCCCCACAGTGGAAGCTGAAGTTTTACTTTTGTTACACTGGTAATATTAAGATCCTGATTGCAGGATACATCATATAAAATCTGATTCTTCCAGGCAACAATGTGCAGATTACCGGCTGTATCTGTATAGTAGGAAGTATATTCAGGATTTGCCCAGTTCAAGCTGTAGGAGCCCGGTGAATTTCCCATACCAGCAAGCTGAGGAAAGGTTTTTCGTTGGCCGAAGGAAGATTTTGAATTATATACAGAGGTACCGGCTGTCATCCCCTGTCCTGCGTTTTCAATACATACCTCTCCATTCTGAACAGCAGGTATTTCCTTTTCATCAGAAAAAAGCGCATCTCCACTTTCCTCAGAGGTAAACTCCCCATCTTCGGTATCAGAAAAGCTACCCTCATCCCCTTCATTTTCTGTCACGCTTTCCATGGCCGACCCATCACCAGGATCTGTAAAATCCTCCGCTCCGTATACAGAGACAAATCCTGTCAAAGCCATAGAAGATGCCAGCAATAAAGCTATCAATTTCTTTTTCAACATATTCCAACCTCCTTTGAAATCTGGCATGATCAGAATGCTTCTGATCTGCTGTAGATGTCATTTATTGCCATATTGCTTCATGGTTATATTTTATCAGAGCAGGGGGTTATTTGCCAGAGGGAAGTTTGGGATATGGAAGGCATAAGAAAAACTCCAGCCATTTCTGGCTGGAGCTTTTCTTTTAGGAATCTGTATTAATTACCCAAATGGATTATTTAACTTTAGCTTTTTTCTGGTTTGACCATGGGCTGTTCCCACCTTATGGAGTACATTATAGTTTATCTCTTGCCAGTAGTAATATATTTTTCTAAATCATCATCATTGTCAAATGAAAATAAATTAAATGATCCATTTGTATTATGTCCTTTAGCATTTTCTTTAGTACACAGCTGCTCGTCACATTCTCCGATATGAACAGGGACGACTTTTAATAGTTCACTTCGATCTTTGCTTAGAATCTTTACAAATAAATCCTGCTTACTATTTAATGGCTGTCCACATATAACGCACAAAAAATCTTTTGGGCTTTTCATAAAATGTCTGCTCCTTTCAAAAAAACTATTGTTGGGAAATTAGATAGTCAGACCCTTCATCTTCGGACTATTCATTTTCGGGTTCTTCATCTTCGAGTTCTTCATCTCTGGACTCTTCGGGTTCTTCAATTAATGAATCCTTGAAACCGCAATTCGGACATATTGTATCGAATCCACCATTCGGAAGCAGTCCAACATGCCCACAATTTGAACATTCTAATTCTTCGTAATCCAATTTTTTCACCTCCTGATATAATAATGATGTAGTCAGTTAAAACTATCTGATTAATAAGTTTCTGTCTTTTTTAAACAGAAAAACTATTGCCATGCAAATACAGTCATTTTCTTAGATGTTGGTTTGCTATTTCTCCCTCGTTCAGGGGAGGTACTGGGTTGTTTCCGGTGGTCAGACCCCTCCAGCCATGTTTTATAGTCCTTTCATCATGCCATCTCCACCTTCTTTTTTAGAACCACCTCCAAGTTGGGCGAGGGCATATGTTATATTTGCTGCGTTTGTTTTTTTTCCATAAAGAAGCTCATTTCTGCTTTATAAAAAGCTATTGCATATAGACATGATACTCCCCTCTGTTTGAGAATTAATTTTGTATCTCTCCGTCTGAGAGAAGTATCATATCTGGTTGAAATATCAACCATGCAATAGCTTTTTATTTAAAATAATATTTAATTGAATAACTGTTTTGAAATTATTTCACAGTTACTTTCTTTACATTTGACCACTGGCTGAATACTTTCTTGCCGTCTTCAGATGTCTTGTTGAATGCGTGGAGACCTGCATAGTAGGTTCCTTTCTTCACATTCTTGAATGTTGCTGTTACAACATTGCCTTTGATATTCTTCTTAACCAGCTTGCCATAGCTTACCGGACGGTATTCTCCGTTTACTTTCTTAGCAGCGGATCCGAGAACTACATCATAGCCTTCTGCGTTTGCAGCTTTTGTATAGGTTACAGTTACTGTAGTGCCTTTTGCTTTTACGCTTGTGATTACTGGCTGTGCAGGTGTGATTGCAGATACAGAGAATGGATAGATGTTGGACCATTCGCCGAATACTTTCTTACCTTCTGCATTACGTGTCCAAGCGTGGCAGTATGCATAATATGTTCCCTGCTGTACGTAGTTGAAGTCACCTGTTGTCTTAACCTGGTTCTTTGTAACATCTACACGAGCAGTTGTTGTATCGTTTGCTTTGGAGATTACATAATCGTATCCTGAAGCACCATCAGCTTCTCCGGAAAGGATTACGGTTGCTTTATTGCCCACAACCTTAACGCTACTGATTACCGGTGTGCCAACTTTAGTCTTGTCACCAGCAAGTGCAACTGTCTTAGAACCAGTATAGTATTTGCTGTCTTTTGCAGGTGTTACAGTTACTGTACCATCAGCATTTTCTTTTGCAACATATTTTGCAGCTGGAACCTTTACGCTTCCATTCATGACTGTTACAGAAAGAGCTCCGCTAGCGTCCTTTGTTGCTGTAACATCACAGTTAGCAAGATCTTTCTTGGTAACTTTCCAAGATAAATTAGCGACTGAGTCATAATAGCCATTCTTTCCAGTTACAGTAGCCTTATATTCCTTAGAAGTAATAGTTGTTACTGTTGGAATATCCAGTTTATAGTCTGTTCCTTCGGTTAATACATTTCCACCATAAGTTACAGTAACCTGTGGTTTTACAGGAAGACCTTCTGCATATTCAGCATCTTTAATTGCTACGCACTGTTTCACTAACTGTAAGCGATTGATAGTAAATGATTTGTTAACAATGCAGTTTACGGTTTTTCCATTTTCATCGGTAATGTTGTAGCTTCCATTACCAGCATAATTACCTTTTCCAACTACTGCTACATATGCTGTACCTGTAGAACCATCACCTGTACCAGATACATTATGGAAGTATTTAATCTCATAATCTGTACCTTCAACAAGTTTCTTAGAACCATCAAAGATAGTTGCTACTGCTTTAGCGTATGTATGAGCTGTTCCGTCATAAGTAAACGCAGTGTTAGTATCTTTTGTTCCATCAGCTTTATAAACTTCAAACTTATCACCAACTGATGCATTAAATGCAAGCTTTTTACCTACAATATTGAAAGATACTTCTTTTGTTCCAGTAAAGTTCTTATTTCCGTTATCTGGTGTCAGAGTTAATGTACCAGTTCCAACCTGACGGTTTGCCTCTGCAGATGTTGGATAAGATACAATAAACTTATCTGTGATAGTTACACCATTTAATTTAATTTCAATATTTTTTTTCAGTGTAGGTTTCTTTTTAGTTCCAGTATAGTCCTGATCGGCAACATTAACAACTAAATCACTGGTATTAGCTGGTGTGATTGTAAATGTTGCTTTTGCTGTAGAATCATCGTCATAATCACTATTTTTAGCACCTGCAATTACGATTGTAGCAGTACCAACATTCTTGTTGTTAGATACAGATTTTACTACATAATCTTCGCCTTTAGATAACTCTGTTTCGCCGTCTTTAACGATTAATTCAGGAACAATTGCTGCACCTGTATATGTGTAAGAAGACTGTACAGGAGTTACTGTTACGCTGGAAATCTGCTTTTTAGTTAATGCAACTTCTTCAGAATATTCGGTGCCTTTTGCTCCGAAGTTATTGTTAAGAAGAGTAATCTTAACAACAATATGGTTACCCAGAACATTACCTGTTGTCTCTTTATAAGAATAATCAACTTTATAATCTGTTCCTTCAACTAAAGTAAAGGCCTTTTTATCATCGTTTTCAGCTTTTACGTTAACAGTGATTCCTGATTTGTAATCAGATGCTTTTCTTGTAGAGTCTTCTACAAAGCCAACCTTGTTAGAAACCATATCACCGTTATTGGTAACATGTGCTGCTTTAATTGGGAATGAAACTACTAATTTACTTCCTTCAAAAGAACCTTTACCAGTTACGGTGAAAGATGCAGTTCCAGCATTTGTATTGTTGCTGTATACAAATGTAGGATCATAATCAACGCCAGCAGTAAGTTTTACTTCTTTAGCACCATCAAGAATTACAAGATCACCCAATTTCTTTGTATCTTTTGTAACTGCTTCACCAGTATAATTCTCTTCATCTGTTGCATAATTTGGTTCTGTACTTGTTCCTTTGAACTGAGCTTTGCTTAATGCATTTCTTACTACACGGAATGTTGCTGTAGTTGTTGTTCCAGTGAAGTTTTTGCTGTTAGCTTTTGTCTGGACTGTTGCTGTGTAAGTTCCAACACTTCCAGTATTTGCCTGTACATTTCCGATAACAAAGTCTGCTGGAATTGCACCATCGCAAAGAGTATGTGTTCCATCGGAAATTGTGATTGTTGTAAGATCACTAGCAAGGACAGGTGTTGCTTTTTCGGAAATTTCGCCTAAGAAAACTGTGCATTTGGAAAGGTCTGCCTTTTCAATTTTCCATTTATTTACAGCTTTCACATCCTGAGCACCTGTTACGTAGTTTACAAGATCTTTAGTTTTGATAGTTACTTCATATTCTCCGGCATCAGTAGCTTTTGCGTTAGCTGAATTTGCAAGATCAATATATTTAGAACTGTCTAATACTTCTCCAGAAAGAGTATCTGTTAACTTGAAATCAGAAGCTTTTAATGCGATTTCACTTTTTGTATATGTATAGCCAGAACCAACATATTCTACTTTTAATTTATCTATAGCTGTAGATTTAGCAATAGATGCAGTTTTTGCGCTTGTTACTTCTCCCTGATAATGAACTGTGTCTTTTGGAGTAACTTTTGCTGTGATTTTAGAATCTGCATTTACAAAATCCTTATCTGTGATCACAGATACATCATATCCAGCGGCTACAAGAGCGTCATAATTTTCAACCCATTTACTTGCATCATTATGATTCTTTCCATCATATTTTGGGCCAGCTGCTTTCATAGTTACAGTAATGCCATCGTTGCTGATATCATGTTTAGACACAGTTACTTTATTGGATTCCCATGTAAAGTTTTTGTCACTGTCTTCATTATTTTGATCGGTATAACTTAAGAATAACTGAAGTTCTCCGCCACAATCACCCATAGTAGGTGTATAAGCTAAAGCTTTTAAATCAGCTTCTGTAGCAGCAACAGTACCACTAGCAACTTCTAATCCATTAACTTTCCAAATATAATTAATGTTATCTGCAGCTGTTAATGCGCCCGTAAATCCTTTCAAGTCTACAGTTGCAGCTGTACCCCATCCAGATTCTTTGATTTTGGCATTGATAGAAACCGCAGTTGCAGCAACTGTATCAACAGTAGCATCCTCTACAACAGGTGCTTCTGTTTCATCTGCGAATTCTGCAGGAGCTTCTGTAGCAACTGCTACGTCAGAACCATCGCTGAACTCAGCAGCCCATACCGGCACATTAGAAGTAGCAAGCATTGCAACTACAAGAGACATACTTAATGTCTTTTTAGCCATGCCCTTCTTTGTGTTTTTAATCTTTGTCATGATTATAGTTCCCCTTTGGGTGGTGTACAGGTTATTTCTGGAAGAATTTTCGTGTGGGGAATTGCTCTCAGAATTGGAGAATAGTGGAATTTTACGATTTATAAGTGGGTAATTATCGGGAAATATATTAAAAACAGGCAGTTATAATAATAGAGCTTGTAATTTGCAAAGAAGAAAGGACTGTCATCCGACAGTCCCTTTTGGCGTATCACACACAAAACCCCGCATACACCGGTACAATATGGTAGTTTTCTTTTTCCCTGAAGTCCTCCACCGACAGCAGGTACATTTCTGCGTTTGTATTTATTTCTGCCCGGAATCTGGTAAGGTTCCGGGTTTTTTGATGTGGGGTCAGGCGGTAGTCCACAGCAATATGCCGGCCCTCTTTTTCCAGAAGGAAGGGCACTTCGGCCTGGTTGCCGCTGGACCAGTAGGAGAGGGTGTATCCGTTTCTGGTAAAGTGCTGTGCCAGAAAGGTTTCGGTGCAGGCTCTGGCTGCCGGGGTGTCGGAACCGGTGAGCAGCTGATAAGATGGTACACCCAGTACTCTGGCGCACAGTCCGCAGTCAGTGGGATACAGATGCAAGGAGGTCCGGCGGCAGGCAAGGGCATATCCTGACCGGAGCAGCCAGTCCAGTGGCTTTCCATAGGTTTTGGCTGTGGCGCCCTTGGTTATAAGGGAATATTGGAATCTCCGGCTGGATTTTTCAATCTGTGCGGGAATGGAGAGCCAGGCATTCTGACAGTGGCGGGTCATTCCTGTGGGAGCCTGGCTGGAAATATCACCCAGGATCAGTTCCAATAGCTTCTGTTGTATATCCGGTACCATCAGAAGTTTTTTCTCTTTGCGGTATTCCAGTACAGACAGTGGCATTCCGCCGGTGACCAGGTAGAGATAAAACTGTGACAGAGCTTTCTGGTGCAGTTCTTTTCCCAGGGGAGTCAGGGTGGAGAAGTGTCTGCGGATTTCCCTGGATAGGGAATATTCCGCATTTGCCCAGAGGAATTCCTCAAAATCCAGAGGATACAGGCTGATAATATGGAAATCATTTTTGTTGTAGAGCTCAGGGGAGGCAAGGCCTCTGTGGATGGCAATGATGTGATACTGTGGATAATCCAGAGAGAGCGCTGCCAGAAGTGTGGAAAGCTTCGGTACACACTGGATGTTATCAAGGATCAGCAATGAGACAGAAGGCAGAAGAGGTTTTCCGGCATAGGTCTCAAGGAAAAGCAGCGCATCCTGGGGAGGCCTGGATACGGAGAGATAATCTGCCACTGGTTTGTCAGTCTCCAGGTTGAGATAGAGGGTATTTTTGTAATTTTTTTCTGCAAAATCCAGGGCCAGCCAGGTTTTGCCGGTCTGCCGCAGCCCCTGGAGAAGGAGAGGATGGCGGTGGGGATTTTTTTTCCACTGGATCAGGGAATCAGTATATTTTCTGCGCATATAGGTTCCTCCTGTGAATAAGCGGTGATATATAATTAAATTATAAATGTAATCATATGAAAAAACCATACACAGATGAAAAAGGAGGGCTTTTATGAACAGAATCAATGCAATTTATGCCAGGCAGTCCGTGGACAGGGCAGACAGTATCTCTATTGAGAGTCAGATTGAGTTCTGCAAGTATGAATTGAAGGGCGGATCCTTCAGGGAGTACAAGGATCGTGGATACAGTGGTAAAAATACCACCAGGCCTCAGCTGCAGCAGCTTCTTGCGGATATCCGGAGAGGGGAGGTGGAGAAGGTGATCGTGTATAAGCTGGACAGGATCAGCCGTTCTATCCTGGATTTTTCTAATATGATGGAGCTGTTTCAGCAATATCAGGTAGAGTTTGTGTCTTCCACTGAGAAATTTGATACTTCCACACCTATGGGCAGGGCAATGTTAAATATCTGTATTGTGTTTGCTCAGCTGGAGCGGGAGACGATCCAGAAGCGTGTCTGTGATGCTTATTATTCCAGAAGCCAGAAAGGATTTCATATGGGAGGAAAGGCACCTTATGGTTACAGGCTGGAGGAAATCGTAATGGATGGGATCCATACCAAGAAGCTGGTGGAGAAGCCGGAAGAGGGGGAGATTGTCCGGGAAATTTTTCGCATGTATTGTCAGCCGGAGACTTCTTATGGAGACATCACCCGGTATTATACGGAAAAGGGAGTCCTGTTTTATGGAAAAGCGCTGATCCGCCCAATGCTTGCCCAGCTGCTGAGGAATCCGGCATATGTGCGTGCGGATATGGATGTGTACCGTTTCTTCAGAAGCCAGGGGACAAATATTGCCAGTGATCCGGGAATGTTTGACGGCATACATGGGTGTTATCTGTATCAGGGCAGAGGCGCAGATACGGATAAGCTTCAGAATCTGCGGGGACATATGCTTGTGGTCGGCCCTCATGAGGGGCTGGTTTCTTCGGAAATATGGCTGGGTTGCAGGATCAAGCTTCTGGGAAATAAAACAGTGGTGGCGAACCGGAAGGCTGTGAATACATGGCTGGCAGGAAAGGTGAAATGTGGACATTGCGGATATGCTTTGATGAGTGTAAAAACAAAGTCTGGTAAACAGTACCTTAGATGCACCCGGCGTCTGAATAATAAAGCCTGTCCGGGGTGTGGAAAAATTTATACGGAGGATGTGGAGCGACATGTATATGAGGAGATGGTAAAAAAGCTGAGAGAGGGTCAGGCTCCTGTGGGACACAGATCCCTGAAGGAAGATCCTAGAGTGCAGAAAATATATAAGGAAATAGAAGCGTTGGAGAAGGAGATCGGGATCTTGGTGGAATCGCTGACAGGGGCAGGAGAGATATTGAGTAGCTATATTGACCAGAGGGTGGATCAGCTGGATCAGCTTCGCAGGCAGAAATCGGAGGAACTGGTAGCATTGTCTGAAAATCAGGCAACGCCGGAACAGATGGAAAGAGTAGTGTCCAATATTAGTCTCTGGGATAATATTGGATTTGATGAGAAACGGTTTACAGTGGATAAGATGATCATAGTTTTGAAAATTTTACCCGGAACTGTTCAGATCCAGTGGAAATTCTAAACAGTTCCGGGTATTGGTTACTGGGTAAGAGATTTATTTTTTTCAAGCATTTGGTGGATGATGCCCTGGGTATATTCGCCAAGATGCTTCTTTGTTTCTTTGTCCAGCTCATCAGGGTAGATGGGCTTGCCGTATTCCACTACAACCTTTGCAGGACGGATCTTCGGGAAATGTGCCTCGAAAATATCTGCAGAGTTATTGATGGCAATGGGGATGATCGGGCATTTCGTCTTGGTGGCGATTTTGAAGCTTCCTTCATGGAAGGGGAGCATATCCAGGTCATCTGTATTTTTGTTTCTGGTGCCTTCTGGGAAGATACAGATGGAAATGCCGGATTTGACCTTATCTACAGCTGCCAGGATGGTTTTCAGTCCCTGCTTGATGTCCTTTCTGTCCAGGAAGAGGCAGTGGAGATATTTCATCCAGGTGGACAGGAGAGGGATTTTCTCCATTTCTTTTTTGGCAATGTAGCCGGTGCGGATAGGGCAGCGGCTGTAGGTGAGGAGGATGTCAAAGTAGCTTCTGTGATTACCGATATACAGGACAGGGGTGTCCTTCGGTACATTTTCCTCTCCTATTACTGTGACTTTGGCTCCTGTAATCCACAGGATAAATCGAAATACAGCCTGAATGATCCGAAGAGAGCTGATATCCTTGGTCATAGGAGAAAATTTGCCGATGATCCATTCTACCAGTAAGATCGGGATAGACAGGATCAGATATCCGATGACCACAATACAGACAAGAATAAAACGTATCATTTGTGAATCCTTTCCGGATCAGTCCCTGAGAGATTGATCCTAACGTCATTGTATTCATTATAAAGAATCTGCCCACAGCCTGCAAGTATAAATCCCGTTGGATCTGCATAGAATGGCTAGTAAAGAAATATGCCGAGGTAGCATTGTGAGAAAAAAAGCCTGTATGGCCATGGTTTTTTGGCTGGCTGTAATGCTTCTGACCGGATGTGGGCTCATTAAGATAGAGGAGGGAGAACGCACTCCTTTGGAATATACAATTGTGAAACAGGAGGAAATCCCTACAGAAGCAGTCCGCTTTATGGAACAGAAAAAGAAGAAGGGCTTTCAGATGATTTATAAGGTGGAGGACAGTATGTATCTGATGAAAGGGTATGGCACTCAGGTAACAGGCGGCTACAGTATTCAGGTAGAGGAGGTCTCACAGTCGGAGAACGGTGTTTTCTGTAAAACCCGGCTTCTGGGACCTGCTGAGGGGAAACAGGGGCAGGCGCCCTCCTATCCCTGTATTGTCCTGAAAATAAAAAGTACGGATAAACCGGTACAATTCCTGTGAGGACAGGAAACAAAAAATAGAGATCTGAGTCTGTATATCATAGAAGGAGAGGATTAGAGAATGATGGAATTGAAGAAAGAAACTGTGCAGATGCTTCGGGTGAAAAGTAAGGCTGCCAGCCAGGTAACCTTTGATGAGGATTATAATGTGCCGGATACCAGACCGGATATTGGAAGGATGATCCAGAGTAAGGCGGAGATTTCCATGGATGAAGTGCGCCTTAGTGAAGGAAGGGCTTTTCTGAAGGGGAGCCTGAACGTAGATATGCTTTATGTAGGGGAGAAGGAAGGCAGAATATACAGTCTGGCAGCGAAGCTGCCGGTGGATGAGACTGTGAACCTGGAGGGAATAGAGGGCGGAGATAAGCTTTGTCTGAACTGGGAGATGGAGGATCTGAGCATCCATGTGATCCATTCAAGAAAGCTGAATATCAAGGCCATCGTAACCTTTTATGCTGCGGTGGATGAGACAACAGGGATTCAGATACCGGTGGCTCTGGAGGAAGAGGATATTTCGGTAAAAAAGAAGCGGGTGGGGCTTATGAGTCTCTGTATACATAAAAAAGATACGCTACGTATTAAAGAAGATATTGAACTTGCAGCGAACCGGCCTAATGTGGAGTCCCTTTTATGGCACACTATAGAACACAGAAACCTGGACCTGCGGGTGGAGAAGGATAAGATACGTGTGAAGGGAGAGCTGGCAGTATTTATTCTTTATGAAGGGACAGATGAGGAAGCTTTGCCGCAGTGGCAGGAATATACCCTGCCCTTTTCCAGGGAAATGGAGTGTCAGGGGTGTGGGGAGGAGCTGATCCCCCATATAGAGGTTTCCCTGATCCATCAGGGGATGGAGGTAAAACCGGATGGAGACGGGGAAGAGAGGATTTTTCAGATAGATGCTGTACTGGAGCTGAATATGAAGCTGTACCGGGAGGTAGAGTATGATCTGGTCCAGGATGTATATACTCCTCTGAAAGAATGCGTGCTTCATGGAAAACAGGAGATTCTGGAAAGTCTTCTGGTGCGGAATTTGTCCAGGTTCCGGATGAATGACAGAATTAAAGTGAAGGAAAGCCAGGGGAAAGTGCTGCAGCTTTGCCATAGCTGCGGCAGGGTGAAGATTGATAAGACCAGGATTACGGAGGAGGGAATCCAGGTAGAGGGAATTGTGATCCTAAGGCTTCTTTATATTATTGGTAATGATGAGATGCCCTTTTATTCTATGGAAGCTATGTTGCCCTTTACCCATGTGATCGATGCAAAGGGTGTGGGTCCGGACTGCAGGTATTTTCTGCATTCGGAGCTGGAGCAGCTTTCTGTGACTATGGCTGACGGAGATGAGATCGAGGTAAAGGCTTCTGTAGGGCTGAATGTGCTGGTATTCAGGCAGTGGGAGGAAATGATCATTGATCATGTGGAGGAGAAACCTCTGGATATGAAGAAGATCCAGGATATGCCAGGTGTTACTGTTTATATGGTTAAGCCGGGAGATACGCTGTGGGATATTGCCAGATCCTTTTATACCACAGTGGAGGAAATCTGCACTATGAACAGTCTGCAGGAGGCGGAGATCAGTCCCGGCCAGTCTCTGCTTCTGGTAAAACAGGTACAGAGCTAAAAGGCTGCCGTAGGTTCTGTTATTGAAAAAAATCCCACAAAAAAACAGAGTTTCCTGTATTGAAATCCTGCTGAAAATGATTTAAAATAAAACTCAAGAATGTTTTGTATACAAAGTACAAAAGCCCGGCTCCCATACCGGGTATTTGCTGAAGAATAAAAAACAAAGGAATAAACGGAGGGTTATATGCGTTTACGTGCACTGGCGAAGATTAATTTGGGACTGGATATTCTGAGAAAAAGAGAGGATGGATATCATGAGGTGCGGATGATCATGCAGACCATTCAGATGTATGATGTGCTGGAGATAAAGAAAAAGAAAGCTCCCGGGATTTCGCTGTCTGTGAATTATCCATATATTCCCTGTGACGAGAGAAATCTGGTGTACAAAGCAGCGAAGCTTCTGATGGATGAATTTCAGGTGAAGGGTGGAGTTACCATTAGACTTGAAAAGTTTATTCCTGTAGCTGCAGGAATGGCAGGAGGAAGCTCTGATGCGGCAGCAACACTGGTGGGGATCAATCGTCTGTTTAAGCTTGGACTGAGCGAGAGAGAACTGATGGACCGGGCAGTAAAGATTGGGGCAGATGTTCCTTATTGTATTATGAGAGGTACGGCTCTGGCAGAGGGGATCGGTGAGAAGCTTACCGGAATCACTCAGGTACCGGAGTGCTTTGTGCTGATCGGTAAGCCGGGGATCAATGTATCTACCAGGGCAGCCTATGAGAGCCTGAATCTGTCTGGAATTCAGAATCATCCGGATATTGACGGAATGATTCAGGATATTCAGAATGGTGATCTGCAGGGAATGACTGCCAAAATGGGAAATGTATTTGAACCGGGAATTATTGGTCAGTATCCTGTGATTCAGGAGATTAAGGATCTGATGGAGAGCCATGGGGCATTGAAGGCTATGATGAGTGGAAGCGGCCCTACAGTGTTTGGCATTTTTGACAGTCAGGAGAAAATGGATGCTGCTGCGAAAATCCTGAGAGAGAGTAATCTGGCCAAAACAGTATTTGGAACCAGAGTCTTTAACAGGATTTGATATTGAAATATACAGAAGGAGCGGAGGAATATACAGATGACAAGTGAGTTTTCCGTAAATATGAATGAATATCTGCCACTGCGGGATGTGGTTTTTAATACTTTGCGTCAGGCAATACTGAAGGGGGAATTGAAACCGGGGGAGAGACTGATGGAGATTGCACTGGCAGAAAGGCTGGGAGTCAGCAGAACTCCTATTCGTGAGGCAATGCGCAAGCTGGAACAGGAGGGACTGGTGGTGATGATCCCGCGCAGGGGAGCCCAGGTTGCCAATATTACAGAGAAGGATCTGAATGATGTTCTTGAGGTTCGTATTGCTCTTGAAAATGTTGCCATTGAAAAGGCCTGTGACCGTATGACTGAGGAGGAGATGAGCAAACTGTGGCTTGCAGCCAAGGAGTTTGAGCATACCATTACAGAGGGAAATCTGGTAAAGCTGGCAGAGGCTGATGTGGCCTTTCATGAGATTATTTATCGGGCATCAGATAACAAGCGCCTGATTCAGGTGCTGAACAACATGCGTGAGCAGATCTACCGTTACAGGGTGGAATATCTGAAAGAGGGAGAAACCAGAGATGTGTTGGTGAAGGAGCATGAGGAGCTGACCAGGGCTATCCGGGAGCGCAATGTGGAGCGCGCAAAGGAGCTGTCATTTCAGCATATTGAGAATCAGAGAATGGCGATCATGCGATCCATTGAGGCAGAGAATGCGGAAAAGGAGAAGCGGGAGAAAGAGAAGAGCAGAAATCATAAATAAAATTTCAAATTCCGGAGATTCTAAGAGAGGTGAAAGACCTCTCTTTTTTGTGGAAAAAATAGGATGTGGAAAGTCATCCGAAGGAAAAGGACAAAGAGGGAAGTGAGTAAAAGGATAAAATCATGAGGAAATCAGGAGGGAAAGCATTGGAGCAGGAGAAAAAAAGACAGCCGGAGCAGGAAGGGGACAACGCACAGGACAGAAAGATCAGCTCCAGTCTGCGGGAAAATGAGAAGTATCTGAGAAAACGGCTGGAAAATTGCAGTGATATTCTGATCCGTCCCATGCGGTTGGGAGAGCAGCGAAAGGTAGATTGTCTGATGGTATATATTGAGGTTGCTGTTTCCAATATGATGCTGGATGATTCTGCCATTGGAAAAATGATCAATCATTTCTGGACCGTTTCTCCGGAACAGATCCGGGAGTTCGTTCAGTATAACAGTCTGGGAATCGCAGATGTAAAGAAGTTATCCGGAATGGAAGAGGCGCTAAGTGCCATACTTACAGGAAATGCGGTTTTCTTTATGGATGGTTATGACAGGGCCATGAAAATATCAAGCAAAGGATATCCGGCTATGGGAGTATCGGAAGCAGATAAAGAAAAGGTACTCAGAGGTTCCAGAGAAGGATTTTCCGACAGTGTGAAAAGTAATTCTGCTCTGGTGAGGAAGCGTCTGCGGGATACCAGGCTGAAGGTGGAGGAATATAATGTAGGTGTCCGGTCCCACACTCTGGTACAGATTCTCTATATGGAGGATCTGGTCCATGAGGAGCTTCTGGAGGAGGTAAAGGAACGGTTGGGAGAGTTTGAGATTGACGGGATCCTGGACAGTGGGATGCTGGAGCAGCTGACTGAGGATGCATGGTATTCGCCTTTTCCCCAGTATCAGACTACAGAACGGCCGGACCGGGCTGTGCAGGAAATTCTGAACGGAAAGGTTGTGCTTCTGTGTGATAACTCTCCGGAAGCACTGGTGCTGCCTGGGAATTTCGGCAGCTTTATGGAGAGCAGCGAGGACTGGTATCACAGGTTTGAGATGGCTTCCTTTCTGCGGATGCTACGGTATCTGGCAGTGCTGGCAGCTACCCTTCTGCCAGGACTTTATCTGGCAGTGATACGCTTTCATACCCAGATTCTGCCTGGGAATCTGATCCTTTCCTTTGCAGAGGCCAGGGAGGGAGTCCCTTTTTCCAGTGTGACAGAGCTGATTTTTCTGGAACTGTCCTTTGAATTGCTGCGGGAAGCGGGGGTGAGGGTGCCGGGTGCCCTGGGAAATGCCATTGGAATTGTGGGAGGCCTGGTAATCGGTCAGGCGGCTGTGGAGGCAAACCTGGTCAGCCCTATTGTGGTGATGATTGTGGCGCTTACAGCACTGGGATCTCTTGCAGTTCCCAATGAAGAGTTTGCGGCAGCATTTCGGCTGCTGAAATATGTTTTTCTTGTTATGGGAGGCGGACTGGGAATTTACGGCATTGTCCTGGGAATATATCTTACAGCAGGACATCTGGCAGGGCTTGTCAGCTTTGGAATTCCTTATCTGATGCCCTTTGTGAAAAAAACTTCCGGAACCAATTCCGGGGAGGGAATCTGGCGGCTGCCTATCCGCAGAAGAATCTTTCGGCCGGGCTATGCCAGAGAAGACCAGAGCCTCCGTTTGAAAAGAAAGGAGCAGTCATGAGATTTGCAGAAAATAACAGGATTTCCCACAGACAGCTTTACAGGCAGATGATCCTGGAGTTTCTGGCGCCCTTTATTCTGTGTATGTACGGAGCCGGGAAGCTGAATGGGATCAATGCATTGATTGGCATGGCAATGGCCTTGATCCCTCTGGGTTTTTATGTGATCGTTCTTATCCGTATGACACCGGTGTTTGAGAATCTGAAGAAAAGCGGCGGAGTTCTTGTGGGGCAGCTGACAGGATTATTTTTCATGGTGTTTATTCTTATGGCAGGCGGCTATATCCTGGCTGTTCTGGGACAGCTGGTGCCGGTAAGCCTGATCACAGGAATGTCTGAGGAATGGATTACTTTCTGGGCAGTTCTGGTGTGCATGACCGGAATCAGGGGAGGAATGCCCGGCAGAGGAAGAATGGCACAGATATCCGGAGGGGTGCTGCTGGGAGGCATGATTTTGATGATGGTTCTATGTATTCCTCAGGGAAAAGCAGAATATCTGCAGGATATGGCTGCTGCATGGAAGTTTTCGGGTCAGGAGATTTTTGAGGGCTTTTACGGAACCATATGTGCGTTTTCTGCTGTAGGGCTTCTTCCCTTTCTTCTGGGAAATGTGGAGAAATATGCAAGTGCAGGGAAAACAGTCCTGGCGGGGATTCTCACATTGGGTGGAATCCTTATGGGAATGGCTGTGCTCCTTCCTGCTGTGCTGGGATATGGCAGGGTTGTTCAGGAGAGATATCCGGTGCTGCCGTTGCTGGACGGAGCAGACCTGCCGGGAAATGTGCTGGCCAGATTTGATGTACTGTGGATGGGTTTTCTGCTGTACAGTCTTTTGTTTGCCCTGGGAAGCCTTCTACATTATAGCAGGCAGATCGCGGAAGGAGCAGGACTGGGACGGGGAAAAATGTGGACTGCAGTCGTAGCAGTTCTGATCTGGTGCATTGCCCGGACAGGAAAGTGGATTCTGGAGTCTTTTGGCTGGTACCTTGGCTATATTTTTGTTCCCGGTCTTTTGATCTGTCAGATATTTCTTTTTCTGAGGTCGAAAAAACGCCACAGAAAAAAAGGGGTGATAATTTCCGGAGTACTTATCTGCAGCATAATGCTGGGCGGCTGTGCAGGGGCTGTAGAGCCGGAGAAAAGAATGTATGCCCTGGCTCTGGGGGTGGATGCCTCTGAGGATGGACTTCTGGTTTCCTATGGAATGCCTGATCTGCCTAAAAGTACAGGACAGGGAAAAGAGGAGGAAAATGGAAGCACCAGGGTGTTGGCGATCAGAGGAGAGAATTTTACACAGATAGAGGAAGCTTATGATCGTTCTCAGGAAAAATTCCGGGATTTGGGGCACCTTCAGGTGTTGGTGCTGGGGAAGCCGCTTCTGGAGGATGGACGATGGGAGCTGGTGCTGGACTATCTGAAGCAGGAAGCCTTTGTGGGAGAGGATCTGTATGTATTTCAGGCAGAAAATGCCGGCCAGGTGCTGAACTGGCAAGGGCAGGATAATTCTTCTTTGGGAGAATATGTTACAGGGCTGATCGAAAACCGGATGTCCGGGCGCAGGGTGCATACGGTAACTTTGCGGCAAGTGTTTTATGAGAAATATAAAAGCCATACCATGCCAAAGCTGCCGGAAATTACAGTGACGGATTCCAGTCTGGAAATTTCTGTATAAAGTTTTTGGAACTGGAAATGCTTTCTGTAAGGAGGATATGGTTTATGGAGAAAAAAAGGCAAAGAAGGCAAAGAAGACTGGTATTGTCTTTGGCAGCAGGACTTGTGGGGGCTTTTCTGGTAAATGCAGTACCGGAGAGAACAGAATATACAGAAAATATTTACAGGGAACAGGCACAGATCACTGCCTGGTGGGGATCTTTATATCCGAAATTCTGCTTTGCGGAAAAACCTGAGAATACAAAAGAAAAAGTAAAGATTTCCTTCTGGCTTGCACAGGTTCTCGATTGGTGTTAGAATAGGAAAATAACCCAAAGAGATGGAGATTGAGCAATGAAAACAGACAGAGAGGCACCGGTAGGCGTTTTTGATTCCGGTGTGGGAGGACTGACAGTAGCGCGGGAGATCATGCGTAACCTTCCTTCAGAGAAAATAGTATATTTTGGCGATACAGCGCGGGTGCCCTATGGGAATAAATCCCGGGAGACGGTCATCCGGTATTCGCACCAGATCTGCCGCTTTCTTCAGGAACAGCAGGTGAAGGCCATCGTGGTTGCCTGCAATACAGCCAGTGCGTTTGCTCTGGATGCTATACGGGACGACTTTGACATTCCCATTATCGGGGTGATCGAAGCCGGTGCCAAGGTGGCTGCTGCCCGCACCAGAAATAAGCGTGTGGGGATCATTGGTACTGTGGGTACTGTGGGCAGCGGCATCCATGCAGAATATCTCAGGAAGCTAGACCCGGAGATCACGGTATTTGGCAAGGCCTGTCCGCTTTTTGTTCCTCTTGTGGAGGAAGGATGGCTGCATGATCCGGTGACTACAGAGGTGGCAGCCAGATACTTAAAGGAACTGCAGGATAAAAAGGTGGATACACTGATTCTGGGATGTACACATTATCCCCTGCTTCGTTCCACAATCCGGGAAATTATGGGAGAGGATGTGTGTCTGGTGAATCCGGCTTATGAGACAGCTCTGGAGCTGGGCAGACTGTTGACAGAAAAAGGACTTTCCAGTACAGGGGCACAGCAGAAGGAGTTCCCTTATCGCTTTTTTGTCAGTGATCTGGCAGATGAGTTTAAGGAATTTGCCAATTCGATTCTTCCTTATGATGTGGAAATGACCAAGAAAATTGATATTGAGAAGTATTAAGGCGCTGTAAGGGCAGCCTGTCAGGAGCAGAGAAAGATGGATAAAGAAGTATTGATTCATGTAAAAGGTTTACATATGATTGATTCTCAGGGAGAAGAGGAGCCGGTGGAGATCATTGTACCGGGAGAGTACTATTTCCGCAATGGAAGCCACTATCTCCGTTATGAGGAAATTGTGGAGGATTCCCGCAAGCCTACCATTAATTACATAAAAATGTCTCCTAAGGGCATGGAAGTCCGCAAAAAGGGAGTAGTCAATGTACATATGGTTTTTGAGCAGGGAAAGAAGAATATGACCTATTATTCTACTCCCTACGGAACCATTGAGATGGGGATCGCAGCCACCAATCTTTTCCTGGAGGAAAAGGACGGAGGCCTGAACATGAAGGTGGATTATGCACTGGATATGAACCAGGAGCATGTTGCAGACTGCTGTCTGGCTATCCAGGCACAGCCAAAGGACTGTAAGAAATTTACTTTATAACAGGTATGTCTGCCTGTACAGGCGAAAAAATAAGAAAGACTGCTGTGACAACAGCAGCCTTTTTTATTTTTGAGTTGATTATTTGTTCTTTTTGAAACGGCCGAAGAACCCTTTCTTTTTCGGAGCCGGAGCTTCCAGAGAACCACGGAGTCCCTTTACTCCTACGATATAAAGACCACTTACCTCTGCTTTGATCTCCTTTTTCACAGGGATAAGGTCGAAAACCTTCTCATCTGCGATCAGAATGGAAATCTTGGGGCCAACCTTTGCCTTGACGATTGGCAGCTTGGAACGGCGCATCAGCTTAGGGGTCTGATCAATAACCATCTGAGGAAGGCCGGATTCCTTCAGTGGCATCCTCTTTTTATCGATAACCAGCATGGAAATAGTTTGTTTGCTTGCTTCGATCTGAGCCTGCTGCTCTTCCTGTTTCTTCTGTGCTTTTTTGCCAAAGAAATATAAACCGATCAGTACACCGATCAGGATAACAAGAATGACCAGAAGGACAATTGTTACTGTGCTCATTTGCATCCTCCTAATTAATGTAGTGTAAACATCATTGTTTTATTTTACCATTAAATTGTTGAAAACGCAAGTTACTGTTCGTGCAGGTTTTCAGAAATTAAGTGGAAATTTATTTGTTTTCGGGGTATAATTAATTATGTATAATCTGTTTCCGGAGGCAAAGCGAAAAGGAACAGGATGTTGTCTTTACTTATGTAGATAAAGGAGAAAATTATGAGCGAAATGAAGCCTGATTCTGTTGAAACAGAGGAGAGACTTTTGGAAAAAGAACAGGATGTACCTGTGGAAGATAATGATAAAGCATATGAAGACAGTGATAAAGCTTATGAAGATGGCGATAAAGCTTATGAAGATGGCGATAAAGCTTATGAAGACGATGATAAAGCCTATGAAGAGCGAAAAGCTGCCAGACAGGAGCGCCGCAGACGCCAGAAGCGTAAAAGGAGGAACCGTCGTATTGTAGGCGGGATCCTTGTTACTGCAGTGGCAGCCATAGGTGTTGGCGTGGGATTTTACGGAGATGAGATTCAGACTTTTTTTAAGGAGCAGCAGGTGAAAATTTCCCAGCTGACAGCAAGCAATAAAAAAGAAGAGAAAAAAGAGACTGCAGAGAATACGAAGAAAGCAGAAGAGGCGGGAAAAGAAGAAACAAAGGAGACAGAGCAGACTTCTGCAAAGGTGGAGGAGACTCCTGCCCCTGAGGACAATCAGGAAACAATGACCAAGGAAGAGAAAAAGATATACAAAAGGGCCAAGCTTTACAGTCAGCAGTATAATTATAACAAGGCAATCAAGATTCTGAAGGAAAGCTCTTATTATGAGACCAACAGCAGATTTCAGCATGCAGTGGAGGTATATCAGAAGAAAAAGGATTCCTGTGTATCCTGGCCTATCGATCAGGTGACACATGTGTTTTATCACACCCTGATCGCAGACACCTCTAAGGCCTTTGACGGAGATTACAAGGCTGCAGATTACGATCAGGTAATGACCACCATAGATGAATTTAATAAGATCACTCAGAGCATGTATGATAAGGGCTATGTAATGGTAAATATTTATGATCTGGCCAAGGTAGATGAGAATGGTAATATGAGCGCAGGAGAAATTCTTCTGCCCCCTGGTAAAGTGCCGTTTGTCCTTTCGCAGGATGATGTGTGCTATTATCATTATATGGACGGTGACGGATTTGCCACCAAACTGGTGGTGGATGAGGACGGTAAGATCCGCAATGAATATGTAAATGATGATGGAAGTGTATCTGTGGGAGATTATGATATGGTTCCGCTGATCGACCGTTTTGTAGAGGAGCATCCGGATTTTTCCTATCGGGGAGCTAAGGGAATTGTTGCATTAACCGGCTATAACGGAATTCTGGGATATCGTACAGATATCAGCTATGAGACACGGCCTGATGATCTGGACCAGAATAAGGTAGACTGGCTGAACAGTCATCCTGATTTTAACCTGGATACTGAGAGAGAAGAAGCCAAAAAGGTTGCCCAGGCTATGAAAGAGGAAGGATGGGTCTTTGCCAGCCATACCTGGGGACATCTGAATGTAAGTCAGATCAGTCTGGAGAGGCTTCAGGCAGATACCCAAAAGTTTAAGGAAAATGTGGATCCTCTGATCGGAGGAACAGATATCATTATCTTTGCTTTTGGTGCAGATCTTACAGGAGTGGAGGACTATTCCGGAGATAAATTTGAGTATCTGAAGAATCAGGGCTATAATTATTATTGCAATGTGGATTCCAGTAAATATTACGTGCAGCTCCGTGACAGATATTTCCGCATGGGAAGAAGAAATCTGGATGGATACCGAATGTATTATAATCCGGATCTGTTGACGGATCTGTTTGATGCCAGCGCAGTATTTGATCCTGCCAGACCGGTACCGGTGCCGCCTATGGGGCAGAATTAACGGAGTATAGCGATAGAAGGGAGAGAATATGAAGAAAAGAATATATCTTGCCATGCTTGCTGCATGCCTGGCGCTGACAATGACAGGCTGTGGAGAAAGCGGGAAAACAGGGACGGATACGGCAGAAACACAGGAGAACACAGATGGAAAAACTGCGGAGGCAGGGGTTTCCAGGCTGGTTTCTGTTGATAATGTAGATAAATATATTACTTTGGGAGAGTATAAGGGGCTGATCCTGGATAATACAGTGGAGGTCATCACAGATGATGATGTGCAGGCCAGAATCGACCAGGAGCTTCAGGATAAAGCAGAGGCAGTTTCTGACGGAGCCCAGGAGGGTGATCTGGTTACAGTGAATTATGTGGGAACTATTGACGGAGAGACTTTTGACGGAGGAACTGCCAATAATTATGATTTTATCATAGGAAACGGCGGGATGTTCCAGGAGTTTGAGCAGGGTGTGATTGGCATGAAGAAGGGGGAGACAAAGGAAATTTCTATTGATTTCCCTTCAGATTACAGTGACAGTACACTGGCAGGAAAAAAGGCAGACTATAAGGTGACTGTCCAGAATGTCCGCCGTGCTCCTGAACTTACAGATGAATGGGTAACAAAAAATACAGATTATACCACAGTAGAAGAATACCGGGAGGGAACCTATAAGACTCTGGAAAAGGAAGCCAGGGAATCTGCAGGTGAAGTGTTGAAAAACACTGCATGGAATACAGTTCTGGAGAATACAGAGGTAAAGGAATATCCTGAGGCAGATGTGGAGAATGCGATCTCTGAATTCCACAAGAGTATGGAGGTTTATGCGAAACAGGCAGATATGACACTGGAGGAGTTTGTGGAAAGCCAGGGAATCTCCCAGGATGCTTTTGATGAGCAGAGCCGCCAGTATGCAGAGGGTAAGGTAAAGCAGAATCTGATCGTTCAGGGCATTATGGATGCAGAGGGACTTTCCCTGGATGATAAGGAAAGCCTTAAGGTGCAGGAGGAGCTTGTAAAACAGATGGGAGCCGCTAATCTTGCAGAACTGGTAGATACCTACGGGCAGAGCTATGTGGATGAGTCTGTGGGACTGCTGCGGGTGGAAGACTTTATTGTGAAGAATGCAAAGGTAAGTGAAAAGTCAGCAAACGGAGATACAGTAGCAGATAATGCAGAGGGTGCTGCGGAGCAGGCAGAGGACTCTGCATCAGGAGACAGCCAGACAGAAGAGTCAGAAGTAGATCAGAATCTGGAAGATGAGCTTGGTACAGAGGCGGAATAGTGATTGTATTTACCGGGCAAATGAGTTATGATAGAGCAATGAGAGATACTTGACATGAATATTAAACAAAAAGTGGGGAAAGGTAACAATGGATAAGCGGGTTTTGCGTGAAAGAATGCGCAGAAAAAAACGTCAGATGATGATCAGACGATATACAAGATTAGGCCTTTATGTCGTGGGACTGATTCTGGCAATCGTATTTGTGGTCAGAGGGATCATAATTCCTGTCGCACATCGTGTGACCGGAGGCGGTAATACAGAGAAAACTGTAGAGGCTCAGGCGCAGACTGAGCAGACTACTGATCCAAATGCAGCAGTGAGACAGCCGCTGAAGGGAAAATCAGATACAGATAAAATAGGCACCATGACTGTTGGATGGCATGAGGATTCCAATGGGAAATGGTATCAGAACGCAGATGGTACATATTATGCCGGAGGCTTCCAGGACATTGATGGACAGACATATGCCTTCGATTCCAATGGATATTTACAGACCGGCTGGGTAACCAAGGGAGTGAATGATTACTTCTTCAAGGATGACGGCACCTACGATCCATCTCAGAAACGTCCCATGCTGGCGCTGACCTTTGATGACGGACCCGGACAATATACAGAGGAGCTTCTGGATTGTCTGGAGGAGAACAATGCACATGCTACATTCTTTATGCTTGGTAACAATGTCAGTGAATATCCGGATGCACCAAAACGTATGCTTGAACTTGGTTGTGAGATTGGAAGTCATTCCTGGGATCATACACAGCTGACAACAATTGATCTTGATGCAGTTGCAAAGCAGTTTTCTGATACAGATGATGCGTTGATTCAGGCATGCGGACAGGCTGCGAGTGTGGCACGTGCGCCTTACGGAGACGGAAATTCAGATATTTATAATACTGTAAATAAGCCGTTCTTTATGTGGTCTCTGGATACAGAGGACTGGAAGCTTATGGATGCAGATGCAGATTACAGTGCGGTAATGAATGGAGATCTGACAGATGGAAGTATCATCCTGATGCATGATATTCATGAGCCGTCTGTAAAGGCAGCTTTGAGGCTGATACCAGATCTTATTGCAAAGGGATATAAACTTGTAACTGTAAGTGAGATGGCAGAAGCCAAGAGTGTAACCTTGCAGAATGCATGTTATGTGGATTTCTGGCAGAGTACTCTGGACAGCGGACAGGTTCCGGGATATCAGGGCGGTTCTGATGCAGCAGCTTCTGCAGACGGAACAGATGGTACATCTGATGCAAGTACAGACTCTTCTGACGGAAGTGAGGATTATTCTGATGGAAGTTCAGATTCCGGAGATGGAAGCACAGATGACAGCAGCTATGATGACGGAAGCTACGATGATGGTAGCTATGACGATGGAAGCGATGATGATTCCGGAGATTACAGTGATGATAATGTAGATTATGGGGACGGATACGAATAAAATATGAATTTTAGAGATCTGTCCGGATAAAAGAAAGAAGAGCAGTTCCTGTAAAACTGTGATATATACTCAGAATTGCAGATATATCGCAGAGGGAACGGCTCTTTTTTTGATATCTGCAAATTGCTCCGCTGATTTATTTTGACCTTTTGACTCTGATATCATGAAATGAAAAGGTTATAGTTAATGAATTTTACAAAAAACACATAAAATCATCAGAAAAATTGTTGAATATACACAGAAATCTGATTGACGTAGAGGATGGTCATTGGTATAATAAAAGTTATAGAATGACTAAAGGTCAGTTCGCTAAGGGAGGACTCCAGATGGGTGAAAATATGAAATTTACAGATTTAGATCAGTATTTATTTGGTCAGGGGACCAACTATGAAGTATATAAAAAATTAGGAGCACATCCTGGTACCCGTCGTGGCAAAAAGGGTGTATATTTTGCTGTTTGGGCACCTAATGCGCAGGCAGTGTCAGTGATCGGAGACTTTAATGGATGGGATGAGACTGCCAATCCTATGAAGAAGGTGGGTCCCATCGGGGTTTATGAGATTTTTGTAAGGGAAGCAGAGATCGGACAGCTGTATAAGTTTTTTATTACAGGAGCTCACGGGGAGAAGCTTTACAAAGCAGATCCCTATGCTAATGAGGCTGAGAAGCGCCCCGGAACTGCATCCAGGATCACAGATATTACAGATTATAAATGGAAAGATGCCACATGGATCAGAAACAGAGAAAAGTATGATTATAAAACACAGCCTATGGCAATTTATGAAGTACATCCCGGTTCCTGGATGAAGCATGGATGGACAGAAGAGAATGAGGAAGGCTTTTATAATTATCGTGAATTAGCCCCTGCCCTTACTGACTATGTGAAGAAGATGGGATATACCCATGTAGAGCTGATGGGAATTGCAGAGCATCCCTTTGACGGATCCTGGGGATATCAGGTGACCGGATATTATGCTCCTACCTCCCGTTATGGAACACCTCAGGATTTCAAATATATGATTGATTATTTTCATCGCAATAAGATCGGAGTTATCCTTGACTGGGTGCCGGCACATTTTCCAAAGGATGCCCATGGTCTGGCTAACTTTGACGGAACTGCAGTGTACGAGCATGAGGATCCCAGACAGGGAGAGCATCCTGAATGGGGGACAAAGATATATAATTATGGCCGCCCGGAGGTAAAGAACTTCCTGATCGCCAATGCTCTCTACTGGGTGGAGGAATGCCATGTAGACGGACTGCGAGTAGATGCGGTGGCATCTATGCTGTATCTTGATTACGGCAAAAAGGATGGCGAATGGGTTGCAAATAAGTACGGCGGAAATAAAAATCTGGAAGCCATTGATTTCTTTAAGCATCTGAACACAGTAGTGCAGGGAAGAAACCATGGAACTGTTATGATCGCAGAGGAATCTACTGCCTGGCCCAAGGTTACAGGAGATGTGGAGGAAGAGGGACTGGGCTTCAGCCTGAAGTGGAATATGGGCTGGATGAACCCAAAAAAGCAAAAAAGAGAGCAAGAGAATACACAAACGAACACAAAGGAATCTACAGCCTGTACAAGGTTGAAGAAGTCAAAATCTACTTTACAGAGAAAGGTTGACAACAATGATTAAATGCTATATAATGGACAGGGAAGCAAACGAAAAAATAGGACAGCACTTTAAAGTACGAGAATTCGCATGTAAAGACGGTTCACAAGTGGTTTATGTAGACGACCACTTAGTGTCGATACTTGACATTCTAAGAAACAAAATTGGAAAGCCGGTACACATAAGCAGCGGATACCGGACACCAGAATGGAACAAAAAATGCGGAGGAGCAAAATACAGCTACCACATGTGCGGTATGGCCGCGGACATCCGAGTCAATGGCATGAGCGCAAAAGAACTTGCCAACAAACTGAATGAAATCGTCCCGGATGAATGCGGCATTATCGTATACAGCACTTGGGTGCACTTTGATGTGCGAAACAACAAAAAATACAGAAAGGGGGTGTAAAAATGGCACTGATTTCCATTAAAGAC
>OLNE01000710.1_pt1 | contig 29264 bp, 20 predicted proteins | sample 1672431 | NCBI WGS metagenome assembly OLNE01 (sample SAMEA3136685, study PRJEB25190) | human gut metagenome | reverse complement strand
GGCAGGGCTGGCTATCCTTGTTTTGCTTTGTGCTTCTCTACCGTACATGAGCATTTATGCAGGGCATCCATGGACTGATCGACAAGATGCTGGCTGACCTCCGGCAGATTCCTACCGTCGCGGCAGCTCCCCATCATAATAAGGTAAGCGTAGGAAGCTGCCCGGTCTGTGGCAACCCTGTACATGAGAGTAAGCTCAGCTTTTGTTGTGCAGACCGCAGCTGCAAATTTGCCCTCTGGAAAGAAAGCAGATACTTGTCCAATATGAGAAAAACGCTGGACAAGAAGATGGCGGTAGACCTTTTGAAGAAAGGCCGCACCCATGTAAAAGACTTTTATTCCGTGAAAAAAGATAAAACGTTTGCTGCCGATCTTGTGATGCGCGTCGAAGATGGCCGCGCACAGTATAGTCTGGAATTTCCCAAAACACCGATGAAAATGAAAACGTAAAGGAGGTTTGACCCTTGCCACAAATTAACGATATTCGAGAATTGGCGCAGCAGAACGCCCGGTATGTCAGTAACTCGCCACAGGACTGGATGAGTTATCTGGATGTGGCGGCGCGGCTGTACCGCTATTCGTTTACCGATGCGCTCCTGATCCACGCGCAGCGGCCCGATGCAACCGCCTGCGCAGAACTGGAACTCTGGAATCAGAAAATGAGCCGATGGGTCAACCGTGGCGCAAAAGGCATCGCGCTTCTGGATGATACCGGACCGCGTACCAAGCTGCGGTATGTGTTCGATATTGCTGACACCCATCTGGTGCGCGGCGGCAGAACACCGCTCTTATGGAATCTGGACAGCCACGAGCATGAGCAGGCTATTTTAGACCATCTGGCAGACACCTACGGCCTGTCGGAGACAGACAGCATAAATACTGCCCTGATGGAATTGGCACAGCAGCTGACCGCTGATAATCTGGATGAAGCGATGGACGGTTTGGCCTATGAGGTGGCGGATACGTTTCTGGAAGAACTGGACGAAGATAACATCCGCGTCCGCTTCCGGGAATTGATGACCAACAGTATTTTCTATACGCTTTCCCGCCGCAGCGGGCAGGAGCCTATGGATGTGCTGGACGATGATGACTTTATCCGCATTGTGGATTTCAACAAGCTGCCGGTGCTGTCGTTCCTTGGCAACGCGGTTTCCGAACAGTGCGAAGCGGTTCTTTTTGACATTGGCCGAGAGATGCGGAAAATTTACAAAAAAGAAATCACGCAGCAGCTTGAAAAATCCGTTGACAGCTTGTATAATACCAATACGGACTTTAATGCATTAAAGCGCGAAACCGAAGAAAACACGACCAAAGGAGGACAAGAAAATGGAGTTGACGTATTACCGCAAGGGAGATTATCTGTTCCCGAATCTGGCCGTGAAGGACGAGCCACAGACCATCGGGAAGTACGGGATGCTGCGCAGGACGTACCTGAAAGAGAACCGCAAGAACTGGTATCAGAGTATGCTGATGAGCGGCAGGCTGAACCAGCATCTGGCGCAGATCGAGGAAGCAGCGGAGAGCCGGGTGGAAACCCTGCTGGACAGCCTGAACGAGAAGTTTCCGGCACCGAGCAAGGAGAAAGACCCGCTGGCATGGGCGGCACATCAGAACAGCCTGACGGCGATGGCAGAAGAGATCGTCTTGAAGGAATTGGTATACAATTAACCGAACCGACAACAGAACAGGATTTGAGCGAAGCAGAGGAAGAAATTGCCTCTGCTTTTTCTTTGCCTGATCTGCCGACCGTGGAACAGCAGATCCGTGCCATCGAAGAACCGATCCGGGCGCAGTATGCGGACGAGATTGCACTTGATTCCGAAGTAGTCGATGAAATCCTGCGCACGGGCAGCAACCGCAGCAAGGGTCAGCTGCGCTTGATCTACAATTTCATGGTCGAGAAAACCCCGGAAGAATACACGGAGTTCGTGAAAAACGAATACGGCACGGGAGGAAAAGGCTTTGAAATTGACGGCGCAAAGTATGCAGTCTGGTTCGATGATCTGGGGTTGCGCATTGCGGCAGGTGGCACGGCAAAGGGCGGTACGATTGCCAATGCGTCTTTATCCTGGGAGGATGTGAGCAACCGCATCCATGAACTGCTCCGGCAGGGTGAGTATGCTCCGCAGGCGGTTCTGGATGCTGCACGGCAGAATGCTTTGCAGGAACACGCGCAAACATTGGCTTATATGGAGCGCGACTTGGCAGATGGCGTTGTCGAAGCAGTGTTTCAGGATACAGAAATCTTCAGGGGCGGTTTCCCGGAACTGACAGACAGGCTGGCAGGCTTGCTGGATGATACGGATTTTCTGACTGACCTCAACGAGCGATTATCTGCGCTGGGGGAAGCCTATGCCGAAGATAAAGACCTGATGCGGATGCACTTTTATAAGCCGGATAAGGTTGCGGTTCTGTTCCAGCAGTTTGCAAAGCCTTATCAAAACTACTCGGCGCGGGATGGCTTTCACTGGAATGAGTACAAACGATTCATCACGGAAGATGAAATCAATGGATATTTCGCGCGGGGAAGCAATTACTCGGATAGTCGGTTGGCAATCTATTCGTTCTTTCTGAATCATGAGGATAAAAAAGAGCGGACTGATTTCCTGAAAGACCATTACGGAATCGGCGGCAGCAGCCATGCACTCTGCGGGGCAGATGATTCTCACGAAGATCACGATGGCAGGGGCATTGCTTTGGAGCGTGGCCCATACGGGAACCCGGATGCAAGCGTTCATCTGAACTGGAATCAGGCCGCAGGCCGGATCGACCAGCTGATCCGTGACAGTGAGTATTTGAAGCCGGCAGACTACTCCCGGATGCCTGCTTATGAGCGCGAGCGGATGGCAATGCGGGTGATAGGCTTCTATCACCATCTGCCGAACGACGTGGAGCGGCCTTATCCGCAAGACCTTTACCATGAAGAAGGACGAAAGGCTCTGGTTGAAAAGCTGGCAGACCCCGAACAGGCGGTGGAGCTGCTGGAGCAGATGGACAATGCATTGCTGCCTGTGCCGCTGGATTCAGAAGAATATGAGCGCAAGGCAGAATCCCTCTCTATCCTGCACCAGTATGTCGAGGGAACGTACACGATTTTCCCGGAAAAGAAAAGGGCTGTTGAGATTGCGGTTCCTGAACAGGGGCAGATGTCCATGTTTGACTTCATGGAGCAGGAGCCGCAATCGAAAGAGCAGTCAACCGTCGCAGCGGTTGAGGAACCCCAAAAGGATGCGTCTCTTGCTGATAAAAAGACCTCGGAGCAGACCTTGCAGCCCCTGCCACTGGATGCCGCCAACGAGTATAACGCGCTGAAAGAGCGTTACCCGGATGCGCTGGTCGGTTATGAGCAGTACGGCAGCTTTGAGTTCTACGGCGAGGATGCAAAGCGCGTTTCGGAACTGCTTGGCAGCAAACTGTTGGAAAAGAAAACTGCACTCGGCAAAGTTGAGGTATCCGGTTTTCCGCATGAACAGTGGGTTTCACAGGCAATGAAGCTCTGGAAGCAAGGGGAGAACGTCTATCTGTCCGGCCAGCAGGAAGATGGAACCCATGCCCAAACGAAATACTTCCGCAGAGAGGAATATCTGCCTGTTAATACCACCATCGAACTGGACGATAGAGAGTTCCGTGTGGATTCGGTGGACTTTGGAAATGGAACGGTCAGTTTGCAGGACATGACCCTTGCAAAAGAAGCCCGGTATCCGATTTTCCGAACGGAACCGCTGGAGTACATTCGGCATCTGTACGAACAGGCAGATGTACCGATGGAAGAAGCGGTTGAAATCACAGTCTTTACGGCTCTGCACAATGCGAGTGTGGCCTACGAGGATTTCTCCCCGGAGCAGATGGATGTGATCTATTCGGTGGCAGAAGCAGGCGGCGAGTTGGAAGAACTGCTGAATCCTGACTTCCCGCCAGAACAGATGCAGCTGATCGCAGATGTGCAGAACCGAACGGATGCCATCAGCCGTGCAGCAGCAGAGGAAGCCCTTGAACCGCTGACCCAGCAGCCTATGACCCCGGCAGAGGTCAACCATGCACGGCGGCAGCACAATCTTCCGCTGGACAGTGGAGCAGAAACAGAACAGCCTGCACAGCCCAAACAGAAACCTATGAACTTCCGTATTACGGACGATGATCTCGGCGCAGGAGGGCCGAAAACAAAGTATAAAGCCAATGTGGAAGCCATTCAGGTGCTGCAAACACTTGATGCAGAGCAGCGGCAGGCTACCGCAGAGGAGCAGGAGATCCTTTCCCGGTATGTGGGCTGGGGCGGCATTCCGCAGGCGTTTGATGAAAGCAATGCGGAGTGGTCGAAAGAGTATGCCGAACTGCAGTCCCTGCTCACGGCAGATGAGTATAAGGAAGCCCGTGCCAGTACCCTGAATGCGTTTTACACTTCCCCTACGGTCATCAAGGCAATGTATGAAGCTCTGGGCAATATGGGATTGTCCAAAGGCAATGTGCTGGAACCGTCCTGTGGTGTCGGCAATTTCATGGGTCTGGTGCCGGACAGCATGGAAAAGATTCGGATGTACGGTGTGGAGCTGGACAGCATTTCAGGCCGCATTGCACAGCAGTTGTACCAGAAAAACAAGATTGCGGTGCAGGGCTTTGAAACCATGCAGTTCCCGGACAGCTTCTTCGACTGTGTTGTGGGCAACGTACCCTTCGGCAATTACAAGGTACCGGATAAGCGGTATGACCGCCACAATTTCCTCATCCACGATTATTTTATCGCCAAGAGCCTTGACCTTGTGCGTCCGGGCGGTGTGGTGGCGGTGGTAACGTCCAGTGGTACGATGGATAAGAAGGATTCCTCTGTCCGTGAGTACCTTGCCAACCGTGCCAATCTGGTAGGTGCGGTTCGTCTGCCGAATAATGCGTTTCAGCGCAATGCCAACACGGGCGTGGTTGCTGACATTCTGTTCCTGCAAAAGCGTGACCGTGCAGCGGTAGAGCGGGCAGACTGGGTAGACCTTGGCGAAACACCGGAGGGCTACTCCATTAACCAGTATTTTGCGCAGCATCCTGAAATGGTGCTGGGCGAGATCACCACGGAAAGCACCCAGTACGGCAAGCAGGAAACTACGGTCAAGCCCATCGAAGGCGCAGACCTTGCCAAGCAGTTAAAAGAGGCGGTCGGCAACATCCATGCCACCATCACGGAGCCGGAAATCTCCGACGATGAACTGGATGTGCAGGAAGAACCCATTCCAGCAGACCCAAGTGTGAAGAACTTCAGCTTCACGAACGTGGACGGGCAGATTTACTACCGTGAAAATTCCTTTATGAATAAGGTGGAACTGCCTGCCGTAACTGCAGAGCGAGTGCTGGGCATGATCGCTCTGCGGGAGACTACCAGGAAGCTGCTGGATTGTCAGCTGCATGATGGTTCGGATGCAGAAGTTCAACTTTTGCAGAACGAACTGAAACAACAGTACACCGCATTTAAGGCGCAGTATGGCCTGATCAACAGCACGGCTAACAAGCGGGCGTTCCGACAGGACAGCAGTTATTGCCTGCTGGCATCTCTGGAAATTCTGGATGAGGAGAAGAATCTCAAACGGCTGGCCGATATTTTCACCAAACGTACCATCCGTAAGCCGGAGCCTGTTACCTCAGTGGACACGCCAAGCGAAGCCCTGGCACTTTCCATTGGAGAGAAAGCAAAGGTGGATGTGCCGTTTATGGTGCAGCTCTGCGGTAAACCGGAGCAGGAAGTCACGGATGAACTGGCAGGTGCGATTTTCCGAAACCCTGTGACACAGCAGTGGGAAACATCGGATGAATATCTGTCCGGCAATGTTCGTGAAAAACTGGCCACAGCAGAAACCTTTGCGGCAAACCATGCTGAATATCAAATCAATGTGGATTACCTCAAACGGGTACAGCCCAAGGATTTGGATGCTTCGGAAATTGAAGTGCGGCTGGGTGCAAACTGGGTAAAGCCGGAGTACATCACGCAGTTTATGAAAGAAGTGTTCAAAACACCGAACTACTATGCCGGGATTGACATTAAGGCAACCTATTCCGAAATTTCTGGTGCATGGAACATTTCGGGCAAGTCGCTGGATCGCGGCAATCCGCTTGTCACGAACACTTACGGAACCCTGCGCGTCAACGGCTATAAGCTGCTGGAAGATGCGCTGAATCTCCGCGATACCAAAATCTACGATACGATTCACGATGCGGATGGCGACCATCGTGTGCTGAATAAGCAGGAAACCATGCTTGCACAGCAGGCGCAGGAATCCATTCGGGAAGCATTTAAGCAGTGGATTTTCAAGGATTTAGACCGCCGCGAGGATTTGTGTGCGACCTATAACCGGATTTTTAATGCGATTCGTCCCCGTGAATATGATGGCAGTCATATTCGTTTTGAAGGCATGACCCCGGAAATCTCTCTGATGCCGCACCAGAAAAATGCCGTGGCGCACATTCTGTACGGCAACAATACGCTGCTGGCTCATTGTGTGGGCGCAGGCAAGACCTTCCAGATGATAGCCGCCGGCATGGAGAGCCGCAGACTGGGCCTGTCGCAGAAAAACCTCTATGTGGTGCCAAACCACCTCACGGAGCAGTGGGGCGCAGATTTCCTGCGGCTCTATCCCAATGCCAATGTACTGGTGGCAACGAAAAAGGACTTTGAACCCAGCAATCGTAAGCAGTTCTGCTCCCGGATCGCAACCGGCGATTACGATGCCATCGTGATCGGTCATTCGCAGTTTGAACGAGTGCCGCTTTCCCCGGAACGGCAGAAAGCTATTATCGAGCGTCAGATCGACGACATTACGCTGGCCCTAGCCGATGCCCGGAGTGAGGACAGCCGCAGTTTTACGGTCAAGCAGATGGAGAAAACAAAGAAAACGCTGGAAGCAAGGCTGCAAAAGCTGAACGACCAGACGAGAAAGGATGATGTGGTTACATTTGAGGAACTGGGTGTTGACCGTCTGTTTGTGGACGAGTCACATTTCTATAAAAATATGTTCCTCTACACAAAAATGCGAAATATCGCAGGTATCGCCCAGACCGATGCACAGAAGTCCAGCGATATGTTTGCAAAGTGTCAGTACCTGGACGAACTGACAGGTGGCAAGGGCGTGACCTTTGCAACCGGAACCCCGGTCAGCAACTCGATGGTGGAACTGTACACCATTATGCGTTATCTCCAGTATGACACCCTGCAGAAGATGGGACTGAGCCACTTCGATGATTGGGCGGCATCCTTTGGTGAAACCGTCACGGCAATCGAGCTTTCCCCGGAGGGAACGGGCTATCGCGCGAAAACACGCTTTGCCCGGTTCTTTAATCTGCCGGAACTGATTTCCTTGTTCAAGGAATCGGCAGACGTGCAGACGGCGGATATGCTGAACCTGCCTGTGCCGCAAGCAGAGTACATCAACGAAGTGCTGAAACCCAGCGAAACACAGGAAGAAATGGTGAGTTCCTTTGCTGACCGCGCCGAGGCTGTACGCAACGGTAATGTGAATCCCAGATTCGATAATATGCTCAAGATCACCAACGATGGCCGAAAACTGGCACTCGACCAGAGGCTTATCAATGATATGCTGCCGGACGAGCCGGAGAGTAAGGTGAATCGCTGTGTGGACAATGCGTTCAAGGTCTGGGAAGAATCTGCCCCGGATAGGGGAACACAGTTGATTTTTTGCGATTTATCGACACCAAAAGCAGATGGCACATTCAACGTCTACGATGATGTGCGGGAGAAACTGGTGGCGAGAGGTGTTCCCCGTGAAGAGGTGGCATTCATTCACGAGTATAACACGGAAACCAAAAAGGCAGAGCTTTTTGCAAAGGTGCGCGCCGGACAGGTGCGTATCCTGATGGGGTCTACGCCGAAGCTTGGCGCAGGAACCAATATTCAGGATCGGCTGATTGCCCTGCATCATCTGGACTGCCCGTGGAAGCCGTCTGATCTGGAACAGCAGGAAGGACGTATTCTCCGGCAGGGAAACCGGAATAAGCAGGTGAAAATCTATCGTTATGTCACGGAAAATACGTTTGATTCGTATATGTGGCAGATTTTAGAAAATAAGCAGAAGTTCATTTCCCAGATCATGACTTCCAAATCTCCTGTTCGTGCCTGCGATGATGTGGACGATACCGCACTGTCCTATGCCGAAATCAAGGCACTGGCGACGGGCAACCCCTACATCAAGGAAAAGATGGATTTGGATATTCAGGTCAGCAAACTGAAACTGCTGAAAGCCAATCACACCAGTCAGATTTATAGTCTGGAATCCGATATTGCGCGTCGCTATCCACGAGAAATTACTGCGGCAAAGGGTCAGATCGAAGCACTGAAACCGGATATGGAAGAGGCAAAACCGCTTCTGGCGCAGGACAAAGACCACTTCTCTATGGAAATCAGCGGCAAGGTGTACACCGAACGCAAGGAAGCGGGCGCGGCCATCATCGAGGCTTGTAAGGCTTTGAAGGCGGCTGGCACCGAGGGCAGAATCGGCAGCTACGGTGCGTTTGAACTGCACTCCCGGTTTGACAACTTCGATAAGGTGTTCCGTTTGTCCATCAAGGGCGCATGGAACTATTCGATGGAAGTCGGCAAAGACCCGCTGGGTAATATCCTGCGCGTTACCAATGCACTGGCAGGCATCGAAAGAGCATTGCCGCAGGTGGAACGCAGACTGGAAACCTTGGAACAGCAGTTGGCGCAGGCAAAGGAAGAAGCCAAACGTCCTTTCGCGCAGGAAGCAGAACTGGCCGAAAAATCTGCGCGCCTTGCGGAGCTGAACTCTCTGCTCAACATGGATGAAAAGGGTAGTGAGGATGCGCTGGGAGTGGATGAGGATGCAGCCGAAACCGAGGTTGCAGATAAGCCACGTCAGCCTGTGAACTACGCAGGCCGTGTTGCAGAGCGCACTGCGGACAATGTGCGTAAACCCTCTGTGCTGGCACAGCTTCATGCAAAGCAGGCAGAGCGCAGCGCAGAACCGCAGAAATCCCAGAAGCGGAAAAGTCACAATATGGAACTGTAAATAGGATAACCCCGTTAGATCTCTGCAAGGAATCTAACGGGGCATTTTTGAACAAGGAGGGCATTTGCTGACATTAACACCGATCAACCTGAAAACGGCAAACGCATTTGTGCAGCAGTATCACCGCCACCATAAACCGACGCGGGGGCATAAGTTCTCCATCGGCGTATCGGATAATGGTGCGCTGGTGGGCGTTGCTATCTGCGGCAGACCTGTGGCGCGGCGGTTGGATGACGGCTATACGCTGGAGGTCAACCGTCTGTGTACAGATGGAACACCAAACGCCTGCAGCATCCTGTATGCGGCGGCATACCGCGCAGCACGGGCAATGGGCTACAACAAAGTGATTACCTATATTTTGGAAACAGAAAACGGCAGTTCGCTGAAAGCTGCCGGGTATATCTGTGAGGGCAGAGCCGGGGGATTGGAGTGGAACGGCACAAAAGCACCGAAACAGGCCGACCAATATCCGCGCCAGATGAAAACAAGATGGGTCAAGAAAAAGGAGGGCTTGCATGGCAGTTGACCGCAAACAGCAGATGAAAGAAATCACGGAACGGCTGGAGCAGGGCGTAAAGGACATTTTTACATCGGAAATGTACACGACGTACCTGCGCACGATGGCAAAATTCCATAATTACAGCTTCAACAATACGCTGCTGATTGCGATGCAGCGGCCTGATGCCACACTGGTGGCAGGGTTCAACGCATGGAAGAATAAGTTCAACCGTTACGTCAAAAAAGGCGAAAAGGGCATTCAGATCATTGCTCCGGCTCCCATCAAGGAAGTGGAAGAACGTGAGAAAATCGACAAGGATACGGGTCTGGCTGTGCTAAACGAAAACGGTGAACCAGAAATGGAACGTGTGGAGTATGTGGTTCCGCGTTTCCGCGTGACGACAGTCTTCGATGTTTCACAGACGGATGGGGAACCGATTCCGTCGCTGGAAGTGAACGAACTGACGGCCAGTGTCAAAGACTATGCGCTGCTTACGGCGGCAATCGAGCAGGTATCACCGGTGCCGATGCGGTTCGATGAAATCGAAGGGGAAGCTAAAGGATATTACAGTGATGCCGACAAAGAAATCTGCATTCAGGTCGGCATGGGCGAGAGCCAGACCATAAAGACGATGATCCACGAGGTTGCTCATGCGATGCTGCATAACAGCGATTTCATGAAGCAGAACGGCGAGGAAAAAGATCGGCTTACGAAAGAAACCGAAGCCGAAAGCATTGCATTTACGGTCTGCTCGGCACTTGGCATTGATACGTCCGATTATTCATTTCCTTATGTGGCAAGTTGGGCCAGCGGCAAGGAGATGAAGGAACTGAAAGATTCGATGGATACGATTCGATTGACCGCAGCCGACTTTCTGGAAAAGCTGGAAGCGGCAGTCGCGGAAAGGAGCGCAGAGCGCATGACCGCGATGCAGTATGCGGAAAAGTTGATTGCCAATAAGGAGCAGGAAAAGACGATTTTTGATGATGAGCAGCGAAATCTCATCGTGAATTTTGCCTTTAAGCTGGATGATCGGGCAGCAACGGAAGAACTGGTGAATGGTCTGGCGGCTGCACTGGCCGAGGATGACAAAGAAGAAGTCAACCGCCTGATGTACGATGCACAGGAGAAAATCGAAAATCTCCCGGATGGGATGATTGGCCTTTCGGAAATGCACGACTATGGCTACCGAAAAGATGATGTGCTGCCGCTGACGAAAGAAGGCGCACGGGAATGGCATCGACTGGGTGAGAGGATTTATCCGCTGTTCCGTGATGGCACGGCAGGTGATTATGTAAGCCAAGAGGAAATCGAGCAGCACGATGGCATTTTCGGCATTAAGGCAGACGCATGGGATGCGATTCTATTGGAACAGCGGGAAGATTATGCAGAGAACGAGTATGCACGCCCGGATTTTCAGCTGACAGTGATAAACCGTGAACAGGCTTTACGACTGTATGACGAGGGAAAGCAGATTTATCTCGTCCGCATCAGCCCGTGGCCGATTCTTGTCACGGCACGAGAGGAAATCGAGCGCGGAAGTGATACCTTCCAGATTGCGATAGCTGACTTGGAACAGGTGCGGAACATGACAGAACAGGAAAATATGCTGCTCAATAGCGGCGAAAAGCAGTTCGGTATTTATCAGATCACCGCCCGTGACCCGGAACACGACTACCGCTTCATGGGATTGGACTATGTGCAGAAGAAAGGCATAACGGTTGCTCGTGCAGATTATGACCTGATCTATACCGCGCCACTTACGGAAAAGGACACGCTGGATGGTATTTATGAACGGTTCAATATCCAGCGTCCGGCAGACTTTACGGGCCATTCGCTGTCGGTCAGCGATGTGGTGGTACTCAATGATGGCAGTACGGTCAAAGCCTACTATGTGGACAGTATTGGATTTGCTGAACTGCCGGAATTTTTCAAGGAAAGGAATATAGATTTGCAGAAAGAAAACCTTCTGAACGAAGAATTGCAGGAAATCGAAATCTTTGATAAGCTCGGTCTTTTCAGCAATGGCCGTCTGCGGGATGAAGAAGTGCCGGAGGGCTTATATCGCTATGATCTGCGCGGTTCGGACTACGACCCCGGCCAGCCTGTCACAGTAGAGAAAACTGTGGTGGTGAACCATGCGGCATCTGTTCTGATGGCTGAAGAACTTGACCTTGGCGCAGACGGGCGGCTGGAACTGGGTGAGGAAGGGCTGAACTTCACGGGCGCAGAGTTGACCGTGCGAGAGTTTATGGAGGAACAGCAGCAGAAAAGAAGTGGTCTGATCCACGGCGATTCCGACCACATCGCAGTCGAGGGGCATCTCGGCACATGGTATGCCGTTGATGAAACGGAGATTGGCGGCGAGAAGTTCTTCCTGCTGGAGCATGAGGAACACGGCGATATGGCGGCCTGCGTTGCAGTCAATGAGCAGGGCAAGCTGGTGGCAGAGGATTTGTGGAACGGCTTCGATGATGAATTTCTGGATGCGGTAAAAGAGTATCTTTCTGAAAAATGGAATATGCCGAATAAGGATGATGTGGTATCGGAGATCATTGAAAAGGCTGCGCCGGTGCCGGACAACAGCGCGCAGGACTATTCGGATGTGTCTGTCTACTATGAGCCGTTCAGCTATGCCAAAGAAAATGACGAGGTGGATTTATACCGTACCTCCTATCGGCTGAACGGCGAGTGTAAGCAGGCAATCCATGAAGCGATTGCGGACAATTATGATGGGATGTACCTTGGCGATGGTGCAGTCGATCAGGTGGTGCGGCAGTACGGTATGGAGCGTGTGGGGTACATTCTTGCGAATACCTTGCGCTACAAAAACTATGATGACCGCTTTTCTCACAGCAATAAGGAATGGGCAGAGCAGGTCGGCACTCCGGAGAATAATGCGAGAATCATTAAATTTCGAGCAGATTGGGTAGTTACCAGCCATTCGGCTGTACTGGATGGCTTTGTGACGATGTACCGAGAAAAACTGGAGAAGCAGAAGGAATTGAAACAGCCATTCGTAAAGCGATTCTATGTGGTCGAGAACCGGCGGGCTGTTCCGCTTGAAATTAAGCGGTTTGGCAATCTGGATGATGCAATGTCGCACTATCAGGCACTTCCGTACCATTATATGAAAGCCTTGGGCGTGGAGAAAAATCCTGATCCTCTGCCGGGTTCACTGGATGTTTTGCAGTGCAGGAACGGCATTGACACCATCGTAGAGGACTATAAAACGGTTCCGGGCTGGGATAACCCGTATATCCAGAATCATGTTGTCCAGCCGTTGCAGGGGGCGTTAGCCGTGCAGGAAGTGGAACTGGCCTACAAACTGCCGGATGCCTATTTTCACATCCAGACCTGTGACGATGGCTTCGACTATACCTTATATAATAAAGACTTCACGGAGCGAGATGGCGGCATCCTTGAAACGGATGGAGATAAGCCTGTGCAGGAGGCTATGACAGAGCTGTTGGCAGAGTTTGGCTGTGATGCAGCAGAGGGCAGGATCATGGACGCAGCAGGACTGCGGGAACAGGCTGATACGGTAGCTGAACAACAGGCAGAGGTTTTGAAAGAAAAACTCGCTGCAGAAAGACCCGCGCCGGAGGAAACACTCAGTTTTTACGTCGCGGAGTGTTTGGAGTTTACATTTGCGGGAGAGTTCCACGACCATCTGACAATGGAAGAAGCCTTAGAAGCATACGACAAGATTCCGTCTGAACGGATGAACGCTGACAAGTGCATTGGATTCTGCATCGAGGAAGATGGTGGCTTTGTTGGAATGTATGAGCTGGTCGTGAACGATAAAGTGCAGCGCGAGAACATCAATTCAATCAACTATTTCAGAGATGATAGGTTGGTGCAGCAGGCAATCTCCGATATGGAAAAGCTGATGGCGGCACGACAGCAGAGTAAGGAGCAGGAACGCGGCAGTACGAAAAAGTCTGTTCTGGATGCCCTGCGCAGTCTGAAAGCCAAGAAGCAGGAGCAGCCTGCACAGGAACAGAATAAGCCGAAGAAAGCGAAAAAGAAAGGGATGGAGTTATGAGCAATGTACGCTTTGATGAACTTGAATTGATGCTGATGGCGATGTTTGAGCAGCCGACACTCAAGGATACGATTCAGGTATTGATGGAGGTTCAGCCGCTTGTGGCAGAGGATGCAGAGATGTCTGCGCTTGTCCAGCAGGCCATCCCGAAGATGCAGCGGTTGACTGAGCCACAGTTCAAGGAGCTGGAGCTGGAATGGTATAAGCCGGAAGAACCAAACAAGAAAACAGAGGTGGCAGAGAAATAATGGCAACAGATATGTTTATGATCTACCAGATCAATGATGCTGAGAAAAATCGGGAATACCGCTGCCGCAGTTATGCGTATCAGATCGAACACAGCTTTATGATAACAACGGACAATTATGAAATCAGCTATTGCGCTAAAGCATCGCAAGGTCTGTTCCCGGCGAAAATTCGTGAAAACATGGAAAGCCTGAATCCCGACAAATTCAAAATCAGAAAATTTGGTGTCAGTGATGTCATTGCAATCACAGCGGCAGGAAAGACCGCATTTTACTATGTGGACAAAGAAGCACTGGTAAAGTTCAATGGCTTTTTGGCACCAAAAACTGAGGGAAGCTACCTGATCTTGAATGAGGGCGGCTATCAGATAGAAGGACAAACAGATACATGGAAAGTCATTGACGAAAAAAATGTGCAGGAACAAAGATTTGTTCAGCTTGTCTGTGAACAGACAAAAAAGCAAAGGCCGGATATTATTCTCCATGACAGCGGAGTTTTGGTGGCGCAGACGATTTACGGATTTGATAGCTCAGTGATGAAGAAAATCGAAAAGTTTCTTCGAGAACAAAAGCCGGAACTGCTGCATCACCAGAAATTTTTGGAGAATGGCACCGCAGAACGTGCCAAAGAATCCGGCACAGAGCAGAATTACAACATGATTGATGGCTGTGTCAACAATAATCCGAAGAAACCGCGTATCATCGGAAATCGGATTTCGGTCCTTGACCGCCTGCACATCAAACTGGAAGAGCGAAAACAGAAAAGTCAGCCCCAACAGCAACAGCAGCAGGAGAGAAGTCGGAAAAGTTAAAAATCCGATACAGCGCAGAGTGGTGGTTCCATAAAAGGAGCCGCCACTCTTGCTTTGTAACCGAAATGGAAACAAAATATTGCTATGATTAAAAATAGTTTCCAAATGATTGATATTCTTGGCGAGAGAGCGTATAATATAAGTACAAGAATAGGAGGCGATTATATGCTGGATGTAAATATGATAATTGCAAACAACATTCAGGCTGAACTGAAAAAAGAAAACAAAAAGCAAGTTGATCTGGCAGAAGGAATTGGAGTCTCCAAGCAGACAATGAGCAAAATCATGAATGGTGCAAGAGCAATCAACGCGATTGAACTTCATAAAATTTCTGAATACCTTCATGTGTCGATGGATTCTCTGATGAAGATGCCAGAAAAGCCGATGGACACAAATGTAATCCATGCGTTTATGGGGCGTGTTAAAACTGAAGAAGCAAGAAAGGGAATCCGGCTTGCGGATGAACTGTCCGATATGATTCTGTTCCATACTAGGGTGTGCGAGAATGGCAAAAGGATGGAGCAGCCATGGGAGGATAAGTGATGAGCAATGTTCTGGAAGATAGCCTCTTTGTAAGCCAAAACAAGAAATTTGATGAAATCCAATCCATCGTCAGGCAGTTTTCGGCAGAGTATGTCGGCAATTCTATTATCAAGGACAATATCTTTGCTGTCATACAGAACTATGCCAGGAAGAAAGAAATCGCGTTGGAACTGCTTCGTTACCCGATCCATGATGATGAATTATGGGCATTGACCTTTTTGAAGCAGGATACGATTTTTGTGTGCGTAAATACAGCACTTCCGCTTTGTAAGCAGTTTTTTGCTGCGGCGCATGAACTGTATCATATCTACTGCTATGTGGAAAATGCAGACCAGAGCTATATAAAAAATGGTTCTATGCTGGATTCGGCAACTGGGGATGAAACAGGAAGAACGCAGGAGGACTTGGAAGCGAACGCCTTTGCAGGGCTTCTTCTGATGTCGGATCAACTGCTCCATGAGCAGATTCTGCTGTATGGGCTTGATAAAGATTTAGTCTCGGTAGATTCTGTCCTGATGCTTATGGATATGTTTGCTATGCCCTATAAGGCAGTTGTACTGCGTTTGTTTGAAAGCGGGAACATATCTCATCAGCAGGCTGAAAAGCTGCTGGAGGTAGGCTCTGCGGACGTAATGGAAAGAGTATCGCTGACAGGTAAAGCAAAACGCTGGCAGCTCGATGGAAAAGGAACAGAATCTTTTGGCACACTCCTTGAGAAAGTTGAGTACAACAGACAGCATGAGTATCTGACGGAATCCAGAGAAAAAGAAGATGTGGCCTACCTTACTCAACTGAAAAAAGAGTACGGCTTGGATTGAGGGAGGTCAGATCGAAGTGAAAAGATATGCACTGCTGGATACTGACTTCATTTCCAAAACGCACTCTGTTCAAGATGATGGCGGCAATCATTTGATTGATCGGGTCATGGAATTGCCGGAGTATGAGTTCTTTTGTCATGCACAAATCGTAACGGAACTCAATCGATATAATGCTGATGCACCAATCTGGTTGAGCGAGAAGATTGGAGCGCAAAAGATAAAAAGCTACACGGATCAGGAAATCCTTGAAAGCCTGTCACTTGTACGAGGGCCGCTGGCGTGTGCGACTTATACGCAGATGTTAAAATTGGCCTGCGATGCCTTTTCTAAGGATTACTTTTCGGAACATTATCGGGCATTGGAAGAGGCTGATTACGCGTCAATATCGAGAGAGGACTATTTGAAAGAACTCCAGTTGCTTGATATTGAAGTGGGAAAGAAAAACAATCTTGGAGAAATCAAGTCGTTTGTGCTATTACAGGTTTTGTCGGTGATGCTTGGTGAGCAGATCTATGTGTTCTGTTCCGATGATAAAAATGCTCGAAATGGAGCCACAAATTTTGAAGATGTTCGGTGCATCAGTCTGGTATCAGTATTCTCACGCTTAAAAGAAGAATCAAACTGGACACTTGCCGATGCCGAGCCGTACATTGAATCACTCATTGCGTTTTATCAGGATCATCACCAAACCACTTTCCGCGTAATGGAAGCGTCTGAGGTCAGAAGATTGCAACGGATACCATGCAGGCAGGTGCTGCAGGAAATCTTTGATGGGAAATTTATTGAACTAAAAAATGGTATGCTGCGGTACAAGCAGTAAGTGAAACGAATAGCCAGCGTATCGTGTGGAATGAACACATGATACGCTGGCTATTTTTGATTTTCAGTGATTTTGGAAACTGGTTAGAGGGACGGTTCGTATTTCCGCGTGTGCTGCTGCACTTCTTGTTCTGCGCCGAGGATGCTGTCTACATTGGCACACACGGTCTGGAGTTCTTTGTGATAATCCTTGAAATAATGGTAAGTATCGTATTGGGCGTCCTTCTGAATCGTAAGCTGCTCTTTTTCTGCCCGGAGGCCTTTCATGGTAGGAAACTTCCCATCAGGCGAGTACTGCTTCAGAATTTGAAGTGCTTCTTCATATTGGGCAAGTTTGTCCGAGTGGGCTTGACGAAAAATTTTCTTGTTCGGGGCTTTTAGAAATTCTCCGTAAATGGATTTTGTGGAGAGATATTGACCAAGATAATGAATCTGCTCGTTTGTTTTTCGCAGTTTGCTTTCAGTGAGCTTTGCATCGCCGCGCGCTTTTGCCATTTTGGTATAGATGGCATCCGCAGTTTCGGAAAGATTCTCACGAGAATCATATCCATGCTCCTGCACATAGGCAACGGTCCGGGCCATCTGCTGCAGATTGGAAATTTTTACTTTCTGCGCATAAGCGTGGCTCTGCTGGGCTTTTACACAGGTCTGCAAGTCAATCACAAGGCGCAGATCGGACTTGATGAACAGGATGGCCATAGGATCATCTGCCGTCCAATGAGGGTTGTTCTGCGTTGCTGTCCGTGCATTTTCTGCAAAAATGCGGAGAAGCCTGTCGCGGTCATAATTGGAACCCAGCGCACGGGCTGAGATATACTTTTGTCGGTCAGCAGGCAGATAGCTGAATCGTCCTCGATGGTCTTTTACGGAAATTCCGTATTCTGCTTTCAGCAATCTCTGGAATTCTTCAAAAGATGTGGCACGTTCCGCAATGTCCGAAATGGCGTTGCGGATTTTTTCTTTGCCCGTTTCAAAAGTGGTGTGCATGGGAGTGATGCCCTCGATCATAAGCTCCATGTTGGCAATGTCCAGATTTTGCTGACCGCGCTGTTTGGCGTAATACTCCTGCGGTGAGATTCTGTCAGGGGCAGGGGAGAGCAGATCGACTTGATGCAGTCCCTCCCGCTGGCAAATATCCATCAACGATTTCTGTAAGTGCTTCAAATAGTCTTTGGTAAGGTGGTGCTTGTAGCCAGCCTTACAGTCGATAGGCCGTTCGGTGAATGGCTGCGGGTCAACATCAGATTTGCGAAGGCTGTTGATTATGATGTGGGTGTGAATGTTGCCTGTGCCGTTTTTACCATCGGTGTGGGTACAGACCAAAGCCTGATGCCCCGGAAAATTGTCCTTTGCATATTCCATGCCGATGGCCTGCGCCCACTCACCAGTCAGGTTGTGGTCAGTGTTGTCTTTCGGATCGTGGCTGATGATGTAATGGTGACTTTTAATTTCATCGTAAGTGTTGTTCTTGTTATACTCCTGATTCAACAGTTCGCATTCAAGGTCGAATGTTTCAGGATCACAGTTCAACCCCTCAAGATAAAACTCATCCCGGAGCATCATATTCCCGTTTTCATCAAGGACAGGAACCAGATGAAATTCATCATGCTGGTATTTCAGATAGTCGATGGCACTCCCGTAATTGGCATTTTTACTTGCGATGTGTTTTAGAATTGCCACGATATGCACCTCCAAGCTGAACGATTTCCTGCCGCAGTTCACGGATTTCCGCAATACACTTTTTCAGTTCTTCCAACATTCCGCGCGATGCCAGACCGCCGCCGTGGAAATAGCGGGCAATCTGGTTAAGATTATTTCCGATGCCTGCGGCCTGAGCAGTCAAATTCTGAATTTCGCCAATATCGGCAACGATGTTGTAGTTAACAGTCACTTTTTCAGATAGAGCCTGCTTGCGCACAAAAGTGGAGATGGGATAACCGGAATCTTTTGCATATCCGGCCACCAGTTCATATTCAATGCTGCTGAAACGAACCATTACATTGCTTGTGCGTCTGATGCTTTCTGCCTTTTTTGGTCGTGCCATAGTGTGATCCTCCTGCGTTTTTATAGTTGCGAAGCAACTCCCGATAAGCCGTAGGCGTTCGGCTGCGAACACATTCGTGTGGAGCCAGATAGCCAAAATCCAAGATTTTGTGCGTACCGTGGGAATGGGGAACGGAATCCCCATCAAGATTGCCAGGAACGAAAAATCACGAAAGTGAGTTTTGAGTTACTATGGGCGAATCTTGCGCTAAGAGAGAAAAGACCCAGACTTCTGCCGTAATCCGAAGGCTTACCCTAAAAAGATGCTTCTATAAATAGGAATCCGCAGCCTTTATTTGGAATACACTTTTCAGTTTTTTTAAAATTTCTTTCAAAAACTGTATTCCAAAATGCCCTTCTGGATTCCTATTAGTAAAGGAGGATTGATCCGATGAAGCAGAAAGAGCGAATGGACGAAAAAGTGAAGCAGGAGCGAACGGAGCCTGACCATCACAGAAAAATCATCATTAAGGGTATCACCGTGTATGAATCGTTCCGGTCAGAGGGCAGTGAACTGTGGGACTGCCTCTTGCAGAGCATGGGAAAACACTGAAAAAAAGATTTTTGAAAATGTACGCTACAGCTTGATTTTTGTGCCACAGCTTGGTAGAATACAGACGGGTTAAGTAAATATGTGCAATCAAAAGCCATTAACTTTCTGAATTTTACCATGCGAATTGCGTGGAGACGGGAGGTTTAATGGCTTTGTTTTATTATAAGGAAAAAAAGAATAAGGGCATACGAGCAGCGGCTTATCTGAGATTGTCTATCGAGGACGGAGATAAGGCTGAAAGCAACAGCATCGGAAACCAGAGAGAATTGATTCAGAATTTCGTTGCAGAACGACCAGAACTGCATTTGGTAGGAGAATATGCAGATGATGGTTACACGGGAACCAATTTTGAACGGCCGGGCTTTACGCAGATGATGGAGGACATCCAATCCGACAAAATCAACTGCATCATAGTTAAGGACTTGTCTCGACTTGGCCGTAACTACATTGAAATGGGAAAGTATCTGGAACGGATTTTCCCGATGATGGGGATTCGGTTCATCGCCATCAATGATAACTACGATAACGCAAACACTGAGAGCAGTGATTCAGATAGCATCGTGGTTCCCTTCAAAAACCTGCTGAATGATTCCTACTGCAGGGATATTTCCATTAAGGTTCGGAGCCAGTTGGACATTAAGCGGCGCAAGGGGGAGTTCATCGGCGGGTACGCAGTGTACGGCTACAGTAAAGATGAACAGAACAAAAATCGATTGGTGGTAGATGAGTACGCAGCAGATATTGTTCGCTCTATCTATCGCAGAAAATTGGAAGGCATGAGTGCAAACTCTATTGCAGACCAACTGAACAGCGAAGGGGTCCTGGCTCCCAGTGAATACAAACGGCTGTGCGGATTAAATTATCACAGTGGTTTCAAGACTGGAACTCATGCAAAGTGGCAGGCGATTCAGGTACTTCGGATTCTGAAAAATGAAGTTTACACCGGAACGATGGTGCAGGGTAAACGGCAAAAAATCAATTACAAGATCAAGAAAATCCGGGACGTAGATGAATCTTGCTGGATCAAAGTTCCCAATACACACGAGGCCATCATTTCACAAAGAATGTTTGACATCGTGCAGGAAGTTTTAAAGCTGGACACCTGTGCATCGAAAGGACAGAAGATAGTCCATCTCTTTTCAGGTATTGTTCGGTGCGGTGACTGCGGACAGAATATGGTGCGGTGCACCGTATCAAAAAAAGGTAAAAAGTATATATATCTGAACTGCGTCACAAATCATAAGGGCCTGGGCTGTTCTTCACACCACATTAGGGAAAGTAAATTGGAAGAAGTGGTGCTGGCTGCATTGCAGGAAAAGATTCAGCAGATCAGCGGACTAGAAGAACGTCTGGATGAAATCAACGAGATTCCCAAAAACCAACGAAGGTTAAAATCTGTAGAAGAGCACATGAAAGTGCTGGAACAGGAAGAACAGAAATACCAGACCCTGTGCCGTCAGCTTTACGAAGATATGAGCAACGGCATTGTCAGTAAGGATGAGTACAAAGAGTTCAGCTGTTCCTTTAACGAAAAAATCGAAAATATCCGTAAGGCAAAAATGGAAATGGACTGTCAACTGGATAGTTTGAACAATCTGGATGTGGAACATTTGCCGTGGATCGAAGATTTTAAATCCTATCAAAACTTAACGAGTCTGAATCGCCGTGTTCTGGTAGAACTGGTGGAAAGCATTACAGTCTATGATAAGGAGCACATTCACATCCAATATCGCTTCGACCAGGAAATCCGCAATGTACTGGAATATTGCAACAGTGTTCTGACAACAGAAACGGAGGAGGGTGCAGTATGAAATGCGTAAGTTATACCCGGACGATACCTTGGAAAAACCATAAAGGTGAACTGACGATTGCCGACCAGAATCAGCGCATTGCAGAATACCTGGCTGAACATAAAGAGTTAAATTTACAGAAAAGGTATTCTGATCGCAAGAATGCTGAAAACGCAGGTGCAGCATTTGACAAAATGATTGATGATGGAGTGGAGCAAAAATTTGACTGCATCATTGTAGCATCTATGTACTACTGTGGGCCTGACTTCCCGGCGGCGCGTCAGGCAATCAAGGAAACTCTTTATGAGACAGGTGTTAACCTGATCGTACTGGAAGAAGGACTGGACACCAGAACTGCCAGTCGAAAAGAGGTTGAGGACTATTTTGAGGAAAAACGCTGCGAGATGCACGCGGAAATCATGTTTGCATGGAGGAAAAAGCAGGGCGCAGGATTCCGACTGACCAATTCTGTTCCGTTTGGTTATATCCGCAGGAATGGTGAAAGCAACATGGTAAAGGATGAAGAGGTTGCGCCGTATCTGAGCGAAGCTTTTTCCAGATATGCATCGGGACAGAAGATGGGCGATATTGCAAAATGGTTGAACGAACAGAACGTCGAACCGCCAATGAAGCACAAAAAAAGAATTCAGGGAAAACCATATGAGGGAGAACCTGATTTGTGGACATCGGATAATCTGAGGGGATTGTTCAGAAATCCAACATACACGGGTGCAACGGCAAACGGAAGCCATCAGATTATTGCAGAGAACTGCCATGAGCCGTACATGACAAAAGAACAGTTTTATGCGCTTCCGTGCAATATGCGGCAGGGTGAGAACAAAAAATCGACTCGGGAAAAATACAAAAAACCGAATCCACTGGCAAAGCGTACCATTTGTACCTGTGGACGTCCACTTTATTGGCATAAGGATAAGAAAACGGGAGAAGAAATATTCTATTGCAGCTACTGCCGTGCTCACAAGGAGAATGGAAAGGAATTGAAAGCTCCGGCTGCATCTGTATATAAAAAGGTGATAGATGCTATGGAGGGAGAACATCAGGAAGAAGAAAAGATGTATTCCGCAATTCAACAGGGGAATGGCAGAAAAGCAATTGAAGCAGTAAGAGCTGAAAGTTCGATGCAGATGAAGACCATTCTGGCTGAACTGAATATGGAACAGTTTCGCCGCGTACCGTTATATGAAAGCTATATGGCCGATGAAATCACGGAAGAACAGTATCATGTTGAAGTTCTGGACTATGAAGAAGCCCATCGAAAGCTGAATGAACAGCTTACGTCGATTATGGAAAATACGATGGTATGGGAACGGGCATTGAGTTTGCGAAATCCGTGGATTCAGCAGATGGAACAATATAAGACCCCAGAGGCACTGGATCGTAATTTTGTAAAAAAGTACATAGAACAGGTCGCGGTTGCATTTTTAGGTGATGGGCAGGCAGAAATCAGTTTAACGATGAAAACACAGGAATGGAAGCAGATGCTTGAACGGATAGAATGGGAGGGTACAGACGATGGCACGAAAGAGTAGAAAGAATTTGCCCCAACCGGAACAAGCAGTGATTTCAGTGCAGTTCCCGGAATTGGATGAAGGAAAAATACCAACCGCAATCTATGGACGGCTTTCGGTGGAAGATAACGAAGATAACGAAAGCATGGAAACGCAGATTGCACTGGTGCAGGATTTTATTAACCGCAGCAGTGAACTGAATTATGTGGATACTTATTTTGACAATGGCTTTACAGGAACAAATTTTAAGCGCCCGGCCTTTACCCGTTTGATGAACGATGTGCGGCAGAAGAAGATCAAGTGTATCGTTGTAAAAGACCTCTCGCGCTTTGGTCGCAACTATCTGGAAGCGGGGTACTATATTGAAACTGTATTTCCGTTTCTTGGTGTTCGATTGATTGCTGTCAACGATAATTTTGATAGTACGCGCAAAGAGGATATGGAAAGCATGGCTCTTCCGATTCGGAATATGATCAACACCATGTATGCGAAAGACATTTCCAAAAAGGTGTGGAGTTCCCTGCAGCGTAAAAAAGAAGCCGGCTATGCAGTCGGAAGTGATGCTCCGTTTGGATATATTCGGAATCCTGTGACAAAACGAAATGAGATTGACCCGGAAACGGCTTTTTATGTACAGTTGATTTTTCAGTGGGCACTGATGGGCGTAGCGATTTATGAAATCGCCAGACGGATGACCTTGCTGCAAGTTCCTACCCCACGAGAGTGGCATCGGAAAATTGTTGAGGGAAAGGATGTTGTTACTTATAAAAAATGGGGCGAGACTTCGATACGGCATATGCTGGCCAACCAAACCTATGTGGGAGATACCATCAACAATAAAAGCACACAGAAGTTTTTTGCAGGGCAGGACAAACGTGACCTATCGAAAGAACAGTGGTATGTGGCAAAAAATACACATCCAGCCATCATTGCAAGGGATGATTTTGAAAAGGTGCAGGATATTCTGGCGAAGAATCAGAAAGTATTCAAAACAGTAAGAGCAGAAACAGAACAGATTCGCACGGAGTATCAGAATGACCTTGCCGGAATGGTATTCTGTGCAGACTGCGGCAGACCGATGGATTTTGATAGGCTTCCGCATGGAGCAGAAGAAAATAAAAAGGTTTGCTACTATATTTGCAGAGCAAGGCAGGCGGATGATAAGTGCATCGGACATCAGATTACGGAAAAACTTCTGAAAGCTCTGGTAATGGATCAGCTGCATCTTTTTATCGTTCGGCTCAGTGATAAGCGCAAAATTCTGGAAGAACTGCGAAAAATCGAAGATATGCAGAATCCTGTCTACCGTGCAAAGAGTGAGGTAATGAGCCTGACGGATAAGGTTGGGCAGATGGCGAAGAAAAGAGAACAGCTTTATGCGGATTATGTGGCAGGCGCGGTGGATTCCGAAGAATATCAACAGATCCGGGAAGAGTATTCCAGACAGTATGATAGCCTGCGGACAGCACTGCAGAGAGCAGAAGCAAAAAAGATGGAAGTAGAACAACAGATCAGAGAATATCTGAATATGACTTCCAACCTGGAAGCGCATCTGGATGACTTTGGATTTGATGCTCAGCTGGTAAAATCCCTCGTGCAGAGAATCGAAGTGAGTGCAGATAAGCGGATTCGCATTGTATTTGGATTTCAAGATGTGTTAGCAGACTTTGGAAAGGAGAGTGCGGGAAAATGATTGCAACGTATCAGCGCATTTCAAGGGCGGACGGTGATTTGGGTAAGGATGGAAAAGACAAGAGCAACAGCATCGAAAACCAGAAAGAACTGATCCAGCGGTATATTTCCCACAAAGAAAGTCTGCAAAATCTGCCGGTGATGGATTTTGTGGATGATGGTTACACAGGCAGCAATTTCGACAGACCGGGTTTTCAGAAGATGATGGATGGTGTGCGCAGTGGCGAGATTGATACCATTATCGTAAAGGACCTTTCTCGTTTTGGACGTGATTACATTGGTGTGGGCGAATACATGGAGCAGATTTTTCCATTGCTGGGTGTCCGGCTCATCTCCGTCAATGACAACTATGACAGCAACAATTATAATGGTGCGACACTGGGGATGGATTTGGTTGTAAGCAATCTGGTAAACACCATGTACTGCCGAGATGCAGGAAAGAAACTTCGGACAGCCAATCGAGTGAAGTGGCGTAAGGGGATTTCTACAGCATCTTCTGCACCGTTTGGTTATCAGTTTGACCCAAATAAAAAAGGATCATATATCATTGACCCACCAGCGGCTAAAATTGTCCGTCGTATTTTTGACCTTGCGATTCTGGGACTGAGGACGCGAGAAATAGCGATGACGCTGAATGATGAAAATGCTCCGGTGCCGAGTGTTTATAACCGGGAGCATAAGGCGTATGGAAAAGAGACAACTTACACGATTGCGCCTGTGATACTTTGGGATAGCACTCGTGTCTGGAAAATTCTCACAGCGTATGTGTATACCGGTGCGATGGTTCTGGGAAAAAGCCAAAGGTTGATTTCCGGTAAGTCTATCTCTCGTACTGTTCCGAAAGGGCAGCAGTACATTACGGAAGGAACCCATGAAGCCATCGTCAGCCGAGAAGAATTTGAAAAAGCGCAGCTTGTCATAAACAACCGCAATAAAGTAGTAATGGGCAGCGTGGATTTTCCACTTAAGGGAAAAGTTCGATGCGGTAATTGCAGACGAGCTATGGGATATGACTACAAACAGACTTCTCCCATATTCTGGTGCAGAGAGGGACAGGAACTTATCGGGCAGACCAAATGTTCATCGGAGATATTTCAGGCCAATGATATTGAAAATGCAGTATTTCAGGCATTGAAAAAAGAACTTTCTTTATTAGGCTCTCTCTATGGTGATATTAAAAAGGAAGAACAGAGTTTGAAAGAAGCCAGTAGAAAGGCAAGCCGTCGAAAAACATCGATGGAGCAGGAACTGAAAAATCTGAAAGGCGAGAAGATGCGGATGTATGAGGAATACGCAGCCGGAACGCTCTCTCTGGATAACTATAAGAACAAAAAACAAGAATATGATAGGAAGATTGCGGAGGTGCAGGATAAAATTGAACAATCCAAGGCGGAAGAAGCTGCCCAGAGCGTTGTTCCAGGAACGGTACGCGCAGCGGCAGAACAGGCAGAAAATTTCCTGCACGGCACGAGACTTACGGCAAGTATGGTATCGGCCTTCATCGAAAATGTTTATGTGCATGAGGGTGGGCGAATCGTTGTACAGTTCAAATATGAGCAGAGTATACAGGATGCCGTAAGAGCATTACACACAGATTAAATATCAAAAAAGGCGAAGCTGCCCATGCTATTACATTGGTGAGTGTGATATAATATGGGCAACAGACCAACCGGAAGGAGGACGAAATGAGTATAACCCGAAAGCTGGCAAAGCTGATATTGACCTTGTTGACCCTGCCGCTACTCGTAGTAGTATGGCTGCTGAAATGGTTCGTGATGTTCCTTTATTGTTGTTCAGCATGGATATTCTATCTGCTGGGCAGTGTGCTGTTCGCAACGGCAGTGCTTTCATTTCTGATGAAGCAGTCGCAGGGGATGGAAGCACTTCAAATGCTGATCGGAGGATTTGTGATTTTTATGATTCCGCAGGTGGTTGGCAGCGTGGCTGTGTTTTTGGAACTGGTGGCAGCAACGATTCGGCAAGTATGGTACATATAAGGAGGTGAAACCTAGAATATGAAATTAGCAGCGATTCATCATGTGGCAATCATCGTTTCAGATTATGAGAAATCGAAAGACTTCTATGTGAATAAGCTGGGATTTGCGATTGTACGAGAAAACTTCCGTAAAGAACGGAATGACTGGAAACTGGATTTGCGTGTTGGTGAGGGTGCTGATGCGATTGAACTGGAGATCTTCGCAGAGCCGAACCCGCCTAAGCGCGTGAATCGACCGGAAGCCTGCGGACTGCGGCATCTAGCATTCCGGGTGGAGGATGTGGAAGCCACTGTAGCAGAACTGGAACAGATGGGGATAGGATGCGAACCGATTCGATTGGACAGCTACACCCAAAAGAAGATGACATTTTTCTTTGATCCAGATGGTTTGCCATTGGAACTGCATGAATAAAAAACAACGCCCTCATAGTTGAGAGGATTCGTAAATCTTCTCTGCTATGAGGGTGTTTCATTCCATAGGAATGGGAAGGTTATAGATTGAGCGTTTCTACCCATGCGAATAGATCTGCTTTGGTGGAGTTGGAGTTAAACACTTTTTCATGCCTCGTATATGACAATTTCCATAATTAGAAAATATTGAGTCTGACAAAATAAAAGTTTCCGAAACGGGAAAATAATTTGATATTCTGCGTATAATATGCTATACTGAGAAAAAAGGAGAAATGCAGATATGGTTGAACGAAAAGAATATCTTGACCAGCTTTGGGCATGGAAAGATGAGCGGCAGATCAAGGTCGTGACCGGAATCCGTCGCTGTGGAAAATCTGTACTTCTGGAACAGTATCAGCAGAGACTCTTGGCGAATGGAGTCGCACCAGAACAGATTATTTCTATCAACTTTGAAAATCTGGATTACGAACCCTTAAAAGATTATATGAGGCTGTACAACTATCTCAAAGAACGTTTGTGTGTTGATAAGATGACATACATCTTTTTGGACGAGGTTCAGGAAGTTCCATCATTTGAGAAAGTGGTTGACAGCCTTTATATCAGAGATCATGTGGATGTTTATATCACAGGCTCCAATGCATATATGCTGTCAAGTGAGCTTGCAACGCTTTTGTCAGGAAGGTACACAGAGATCAAGATGCTGCCGCTTTCTTTCCGCGAGTATATGGCGGTGACAGGTATGGCAAAAGAGGAAGCTTTTGCAGAGTTTATGAAAACTGGCGGAATTCCGTATGTGGCAGTAATGAACCGTACGGATGAAAAAATAGATCAGTATTTGGAAGGAATCTACAACACCGTCATTGTAAAGGATATTGAGCAGCGACAGACAAGAAGAGAAAAAGAGAGTGGAAAACGGAAAATCACAGACATTGCGTTACTGAAGACAATTGCCAGGTACCTGGCAAGCGTTATCGGCAGCCCGGTGTCTATGAAAAGTATAACCGATTATCTGATCTCAGCTGGCAGAAAAGTATCCCAAAACACAGTCAGCGATTATGTTGAAGCCCTGACAGAGTCTTTTGTTTTTTATCCTGTGGAGCGATTTGACATTGTAGGAAAGCAGCTCTTAAAGGTCAACAATAAGTTTTACATGGTAGATATGGGAATCAGAAACCACATTCTTCCAAGAAAACGATACGATCTTGGATTTACCATTGAGAACATTGTGTATCTTGAACTTTCACGAAGGGGCGGCAAAGTCAATATCGGAAAATATGGTTCTACTGAAGTTGACTTTGTGACACAGAAGGAAGGCGTGCTTACCTATTATCAGGTGACCGCTGATATGACGGCGGAAGAAACCTTTGAGAGAGAGATGAGACCGCTGCGGAGCATTCAGGATAATTATGAAAAGATTGTCCTGACACTGGATCGTTTTTCACTCGGAAATTACGACGGCATAAAAGTTGTGAATGTCATCGACTGGCTTTTGGGATGAGGAATCTGCATCTGGGTTTGTACACACCCAACCAAGGAGCTCCAAAACACTCTGGTTCGTTATTCCATTCGACCAGAGCAGTCACAGAGAAAAAGAAAAATCTTGAATAAGAATTTGGCGTTGCAATGAATGAAGAACTGGAAAGAGGAGGTGCTTGTTATGTGTAACCTTAGTCAAGGAGTGAAGGCCGAAGGCATTAGCATTGGTGAGATGCGGATGTTGGTGCAGCTTGTCCGAGATGGTGATTTAAAAATAGAGCGCGCTGCTGAAAAGGCAAAAATGACAGTGGAGCAGTTTAAGAAAATGATGGAAAACACTCCGCTGGGGCGAAGCCTCTGACAAGACTCCTGTGTGTGCTGCAGATGTGATCGTGACCTATCAGGTGCTTCCTGAGAAGAGTGCATAAGTTTCGTGACAAGCTCACCAGACACCTCAATAGGAGGATTCGGTGGAAGCAGAGTCGGTCGAAAAGATTCATAAGCCATTTCGCCTGACAGATTACTCACGAGTGTACCAGCTCGGTTTGTCATGATTGTTTCCTTTCCTCCGAAAAACGGAAATTGAAATTTCTGAGGCTATTTTAGCATAGAAATTTCAAGTTAAGAATTTTATAGTTTAATTTTGCCCTACTTATGTCAAAGAAAGTAGGGCTTTTCTTATGCCCAAAAGGAGGTGGTTACGCAAATGGCATCCAGAATGCGACTCTTGCCAAGATCGATGAAGCTGGAGAAAAGCTCCAGAACATCGGATCTTCTGTGGAGAATGTCGGCAAGAAGTTCCTGCCGGTGGCTGCCGCTGCTTCTTCCAATGCGAACACCAATGTTTCAATGATGGGCGAGACGTTCAAGTACTGTGCGCCTATCGCCAGTGCGCTGGGGTTCTCGGCAGAGGATCCGTAAGATCGTATCTGCCGTGCAGCAGTTCGTGGATAAACTGAACAGCATGGATT
>OLNE01000702.1_pt1 | contig 29350 bp, 24 predicted proteins | sample 1672431 | NCBI WGS metagenome assembly OLNE01 (sample SAMEA3136685, study PRJEB25190) | human gut metagenome | reverse complement strand
TACTTTCTTTGTAAAGTTTTGCCTGTTTCTCATCGTTGATTAAGATCATGATGATATCAGCCTGTTTTGCAGCTTCTGCTGCTGTATAAACTTTTAATCCCTGCTTCTCAGCTTTTTCCCAGGATTTACTTCCTTCATAAAGACCAACGATAACATCACAACCAGATTCTTTTAAGTTTAACGCATGAGCATGTCCCTGGCTGCCGTATCCAATAATCGCAATTTTTTTTCCGTCTAATAAAGATAAATCACAATCTTCCTGATAAAAAATTTTTGCTGCCATTTTTTGTTCCTCCTGTAATAATTATAAAAATTAATTTATTCAATTACCAAAATTGATTTCATCTCTTCTGATAAGAATTTCAATCGTTATAATACTCCTCTTTATTTCATAAATCAAGGTAATTTTGAGTATTTCTTAAAAAAATTTTCTTAAAAATGAATTAAACTATCCATTTCCCTTCATTTGAATAAAAAATTCTACGAATTTTCAGCAAAAAAAGAAGGGATATTCAAATATCCCTTCTTAATACAGAAAACTCTGCTGCTTAAATATCTTTTACACCACACAAGAATTAATTTAGTGTGCTGACACCTCGTCCAAGTCCTGTAATTCCGGTGCGAACCATCTCCAGAACCTCAAAATCTGCCATAAGATTTAAAAATGCATCCAGCTTATTCTGATTACCGGTCAGTTCGATCATAAGTGAGTTCGCTGCCACATCCACAACCTTTGCGCGGAAGATATCTGCGATAGCGATAATCTCCTGCTTCTCTTTCTTATCCGCCATCACTTTTACAAGTACTAGTTCGCGGCATACGGAATGATTATTCTCAAGCTCTACAATCTTACGTACCTCTACCAGTTTTGCAATCTGATTACGAATCTGTTCAAGAATCTGATTATCACCACTTACAGCTACTGTAATACGAGTGTACTTTGGATCATTCGTGATACCGGCTGTAATGCTGTCAATATTATACCCTCGTCGGCTGAAAAGAGCCGCCACTCTCGCTAATACACCTGGATTATTATCTACTAAAAGAGATAAAACGATCTGTCTCATATATTCTTCCTCCACACTAGTATGTAGAGATACCTTCCGTCTTCTCCGGATAGTATCCATCTATAAATCTGTCGTTACCGACTCCATAGGAATCATTAATTCCCGGGTCTTCTCCAATACCAAAAACAAAGTACTGCAATGCTTTTTTATTGGCTTCATAATCTACCTGCATTACCCATGCGCCGTTGCCGCTCAGGCGGCCTTCTGTATAAGATCCTTCATATGGGATACGAAGCTGATCTACCTCTGTTGCTCCCATCGTGATAACAGAAGTTAACAAACTTCTTATCTGCTTTTCTGTAAGGTCTGTTGTCACATGCTTAAGCGCCTTCATACAGATATTGGTAAGTGTCATGACATCTTCGCCTTTTAATTCGTTAAATACAGAAATAAGAATCTTACGCTGACGGTCCGTACGTCCAAACTCACCGGTAACATCCTGACGAATTCGACAATATGCTAATGCCTGATATGGTGTGAGCATATTCTCTCCTGCCTTTACATTCTTCTCTCCATGTTTAGAATTCACATAGGCTGTTTTTAAGAAATAAGCTTCTGCTTCTGTCAATTCCATCGGTACGCCACCAATCAGATCAACTACATCACGAAATGCTTCCATATCTACTTCAACATATCCGTCAAGCTTGATTCCAAAGTTCTCTGCAATCGTCTCATATTCAAGCTGTACACCTCCATAAGAATAGGCTGCATTAAACTTATGATAACCATAACCAGGAATATCAATATACATATCTCTCATAAGAGAAGTAAGCTTTAACTTTCCATTCTTCAAATCGATCGTGGCAATCATTGTAGAATCAGAACGTCCCGCTTCTGTCTCATCTGCTCTTTTATCACATCCGATCAAAAGAATATTAACTACATCCTGGTCATACTCAAGATCTGCATCTACAACATCTACATTCTTTAACGCTGTTTTCGTATCTGTTGTAATTGTATTCGTAGCCGCTTTATAGTAAGCAGCTACCGCTCCACCTGCGGCAGATGCCACAAATGCTACTGTGAGAAGAAAACACACGAAAATTTGTGCAACGATTCTTCCCTTTCTTCCACGTTTGCGAGCTTTTTTTTCTTTTTTTACTTTCTTCGCTTCTTCTTTGTCTATGTTCATATCTTTATTTGTGTCTTCCAAACTTTAAAACCTCCTGTACAAAACTCTTTTTATACATTATACTAATTTTTCCTCTATTGCAAGTTAAAAATTCTTAAAGTTCATTTTCATTTCCAGTACCATGGATTCAACGATATTTTAAGAATCCATTTCTTTGGAAGCTTTTTATAACTTTTTCCAAGGCGATACCCAATATATTTTGCTCCATTTTGCGTAATAATCTTTGGAATATAATAGAACTGGCCTTTTTTAATAAAATGTAGCAGCGTCATCTTTACAAGACGAATTCCTTCTGATTCAGACTTCACTTTTGTAAAAAGTCCACCTGCATCTACCTGGGATACCGCCAGGTCAAAGTTTCTCTTTAACTGTTCTTTTGCTGTATAATTATGCCAGTGCCATACTTTCGCATCTGCCACATAGGCAATCTTCTTTCCTTCTTCAATTAGATGGGAGGCAAAAATCATATCTTCATTAAATATTGTGTGCAGAGGGAATCCTCCTAATGCATCATATTCTGATTTACGATACGCAGCACAGACATTCGAACAGAAAAAAGTTTTAATTCCAAGTTCCGGCAAATCTTTTTTACTCTTAATCCTACTTTCCTTTGGATAATTAAAAATTCTTGTATATGCCTCAATTGGATTATCTTTTTTATCTGCCATCTGTCTCCCGTAAGCAGCGCAGACTTCTTCATCCTCAAATGGCTTGAGCAGATTTTCAATAAGATACTCATCTGCTGGAATCGCATCCTGCGTTAAAAGAATCATAATCTCCCCGTCACACATTCTTGCCGCCTGGTTTCTTGTTCCGCCATGATCAAACTCTGGTTTTGTTATGTGGACAATTTCTCCCTGTTTTAATGTTGAAAACACTTTACTGTGAAAAAATTTCTCTTCTGTATTAATTAACAGAATCCGCTGAGGCTGTATTGTCTGCCTTTTTAACATACGAAGACATCGTTCCAGTTTTTCATCCGGATGATATGTTGGAATAATTACATCGATCTTTTTGGTCTTGTTCATTCGCACCTCCATCAATTTCATACTCATTTTAGATTAGCGCAGGTATCATCAGCGCACGAGTATCTTGATATAGTAACATTTTACTCTGACAGAAGCTTTTTGGCAAGACGTACTGCATCTGCGGCATCTTTAGAATATCCGTCTGCTCCTATTTCATCTGCAAAACTCTGTGTCGTTACTGCTCCACCAATCATTACTTTTACATTAAGATTTTCTTTTTGTTTTAATGCGATCGTATCCTTCATGCGCATCATTGTTGTTGTCATCAAAGCGGATAACACGATAATCGATGCATTATGCTCTTTTGCTGCCGCAATAATCTTATCTGCCTGTACATCTTTCCCAAGATCAATTACTTCATAGCCATAATTACGAAGCATTAACGCAACAAGATTCTTTCCGATATCATGAATATCACCTTCTACCGTCGCAATAATAATTGTCGGCATCTTTTCATTTGTTCCGCCCTCTTTAAGAAGCGGCTCTAAGTATTCCACTGCCTGTTCCATCGTGTTTGCACTCGAAATCAACTGTGGCAGAAAATAAATCTGTTTATCAAACAAAGTTCCAACTTCATTAATTGCCGGTATCAAAAGTCCGTCAAGAATCTCTCCTGGTTTTGTTCCCTGAGAAAGTTCTTCTTTTACAAAATCGACAATGCCGTCTTTATTTCCTTTTAATACGGCTTCAAATACAGGATTTTTCTTTTGGTCTGCCTCTTTATCAGTACTTTTGTTATCTGTCTGCTCTGTTTTTTTTATGCCATTGTTTCCTGCACTTTGTGCTGCTTTTGCCATGGCCGCTTCTTTTAATGGCGCCATACGCTGAATCTGTTCAATATAGGCAATGTCAGAGCCTTCTTTATTACGCAGAAGATCAGAGGCGAAAGAAATTCCCATCAAAAGCTGATTTGATGGATTGGCAATCGCCATAGTAAGTCCACTTGCAATTGCCATTGCTGCAAATGCACTGTTTACGTATGGCCTTTCCGGAAGTCCAAAAGAAATATTAGAAAGACCCATTGTCGTACATAGATTTAAATCTTCTTTACAGTAACGAATGGTTTCTAATGTCTCTATTGCCGCATTTTTATTTGCACCAACCGTCGTCACTAAACCATCTACGATAATCTGATTTTTTGAAATTCCCAGCTCCTTTGCTCTTTCCAATATCTCATCAATAATTGCTTTCTTTTCTTCAAGACTCTTTGGAAGTCCTTTGTCCGAAAGGGGAAGAAGGATAAACATTGCTCCATATTTTTTTGCTAACGGAAGAAGTTTCTCAATCTTTTCTTTTTCAAGAGAAATAGAATTAATGAGAGCACGTCCCGGATACACACGAAGTGCCGCTTCCATAACTTCTACATAGCTTGTATCAATACAAAGGGGAAGGCTGGAAACCATTGTCACTTTAGAAATCGCTTTTAACATCATTTCTTTCTCATCAATACCATTTGTTCCCATATTGATATCAAGAATATGTGCCCCCATTTCTTCCTGCTGCTCTGCCATTTCCTCTACAAGATTCATTTTACCTGCACGAAGTTCTTCCTGTAATTTCTTCTTCCCGGTTGGATTAATTCTTTCTCCGATCACAAGGAACTTTCCGTCTAATGCAATTTCCTGACTCTTTCTTTCCGAGGCAAGCATGACAGGATGTTCATTATGCGGAACTTTCGTTGTAAGTCCGGCTACCTTCTGTGAAAGCATTCTGATATGTTCTGGTGTTGTTCCGCAGCATCCGCCAATTAATCCAGCACCTGCTTCAATAAACTCCGGTCCCCAGGATGCAAATTCTTCCGGAAGCATCGGATATACTGTAACTCCATCCTGCAGAACAGGAAGACCGGCATTCGGCTTTGCAAGAAGTGGGACTTCCGCATATTCTTTCATTTTACGGATAACCGGAATCATTTCTTTTGGACCGGTAGAACAATTCACTCCAATAACATCTGCACCAATACTCTGTAAAACAACAACTGCTGTTACCGGATCGGTACCATATAATGTTCTTCCGTCCTCCTGAAATGTAAGAGATGCAATTACCGGCAAGTCGCAAACTTCTTTAATCGCAATTACTGCAGCCCTTGTTTCCGCAAGACTCATCATCGTCTCTACAACAAAAAGATCTACCCCAGCCTCTACCAGATATCTTGCCTGTTCTTTATAAATATCGATCAGCGTTTCAAGCTTCATCGGTCCTACAGGCTCTAATGCGATACCGGTCATCGTCATATCACCTGCCACAAGAGCTTTATTCCCTGCCGCTTTCTTACTTAATGCAACCAGACGTTTATTTATTTCTTCAGCGCGTTCTGAAAGACCATATTCTTCCAACTTAATGCGGTTTCCCGAAAAAGTCGGCGCATATAAAATATTCGTTCCTGCCTCTACAAATGCCTTCTGCAAAGCAATTAACTTATCTTCATTTTCCAAAATCCATTCTTCCGGACACACACCTGGTTTCATTCCTGCTTTTTGAAGATTTGAGCCTGTCGCTCCATCCAGAATAATTGGCTTTTTCTGTATCATTTTGTAAAATTCGTTTATCTTCATTTTTATTCTTTCCTTTGCTATTTGCTTCTTTTCTCATTTTATCTGAAAACTCTGAAACCACCCCTTGTCCGAAATCAATCCATTGATTCCAGATCTTTATACATATTCCAATATAGACTTTACTAATGAAACTCTGTTAAATGGTGTCATAAAGTAAAATCCAGCACCTACCTCTTTTCCCATTTCAATGATTTCCTTTGAAATTTCAACAGCAGCTTCCTCATATTCTTCTCTTGATGCATTTTCTTTATATTTTTCTACCACACGATTCGGCACATAAATTCCCGGCATCTCATTTTTAATAAATAATGCGTTTCTTCTGCTGACAAGAGGCATAATCCCTATTAAAATCTTCGCTCCTGTTCTTTCTTTTAAGAATGCAAGGCGTTTTATACCCTCCTCGTCATAAACCGGCTGTGTAAGAAAATAACTACATCCTGCTTCCATTTTTTTTATCATTCTTCCTGCAATATTTTCCGGACTTGCTCCATTTTGATTTAAAGCCCCGCCATAAAAAATCGTATCATCTGCAAATATTTCCTGGTTCATACTCTGTGCAAACTTCATTAAACGGATAGAATTAAAATCAAAGACACCTTTAGTAAATTCCCGGTCTTCTCTTGCCACCGGATCACCAGTAACAAACAGATAATTACGAATTTCATTTACATAACTTCCAAGTAATCCACTTCGAATCGCAATACGATTTTTATCACGACAGGCAAGATGCGGCATCACATCCATTCCTATCTGCATTTTTATTTTTGCTGCCATCAAAGAAGCATCTGCTCTTGAACGAGCCAGCGGCGAATCCGCAATTGTAATAATATCTGCCTTCGTAGAAAGAAGTTCCTTCGCACCATTTACTAACTTTGTATCATTCGCATCAAACGGGGGATCGAGTTCAACTGCACAGACAAGTTCCCCTTTCTCCAGTTTCCGACGAAATGTATTTACTACCTGTTCTTTTTTTATCGTCTTATTCTTTCCTTCTGCACTTTTTATATGCACCAGCTGTTCTTGTCGTTTCTGTATTCTCCCTGCTGCATCTGTCCACACGATTCTTGTCGGAACTTTTAAAGTGTGTTCTGCCTGAAACAGAGTTCTGTATATTTCCCCGATGTATTCCGGGGTTGTACCACAGCATCCTCCCAGAGCACGAACACCTAATTCCGAAACTTCTTTAATCTTCTCACCAAAATAAGTAACACTATCTGAGTATATCACATGTCCTCTTACAATCTGGGGATATCCACAGTTTGGAAGCGCAGTAAGAATCATATCTTCCGGCACTCCGTATTCTTCAATATAGGCCTCTAAAAATCTCTTCATATGTGCTGCGCCAATACCACAGTTTAAGCCTGCACCATCAAGAAGTCCACTTTGTACGGCATCTCGTAAAATCGTTTTATAATGAAAACCTGTCCGGCTATAACCTGTTGGTGTCAATGAAAACTGTCCGATAATAAAAGCTTCCGGACAAATTTTCCGGATGTATTCTGCCATTTTTAAGACATATTCCGTATCAGGAAAAGTTTCCAGCACAAAAATATTGGCACCTGCTTCTAGAAAGCTGTCACATATTTCATAATATTGCTGTAGGATATCTGTCTCTTCACTCTCTTTTCCTTCTAAAATAGGTCCAATATCCGCTGCTGGAAATACCGGATAACTTTCAGAATACGCTTCTCTCGCAACTTCCTCTGCCAGTCGATAACCTTTTGTCACAAGTTCCTTCAAACTTACATTTTGAAACTGTTCTGCTCTTTTTTGCTGTAAAGACAACAAAGTTTCTCTGTTTGCCAAAAAAGTATTACTTCTTAATAATTGTGCACCATTTTTCACATAATTTTTATGAATCTGTCGTACCAAAGACGGGTTGGTAATATTGGCTTCTTCAGAACAGATATAATTCTCTTTCTCTACCGTATCAAAATATGTCCCCATCGCTCCGTCTGTCAATAATTTATGATTTTCCAAATATTCTCTTATGTTCATCTCATCCATCCCATCATTTTTCATTCTATGATTTCCTGCTCTATGAAATTGTCATAAATAGTTACAAAAAAATCCTGCAGCTTCTGTCAGGAGCAATATCGCTTATCAGAACAGCTACAGGATTCTTATCATTTAAACTTCTGTTACTTTACCTTCGTATTCCAGAAGCAATCTGCCCTTCATTCCACAGGCGATTGCAAGCTTTCTCATGCAACGCATCATAGAACGATTATCATCTACTCCGTAACGATCAATAATATCTACATACTTATCAATCGCATCCATTGCATTCTTATCAGAAAGATAAAATGTCTCGATAATCTCTTCTATATTGCTTCGCTTTGATGTCGTAAAATATAACAGTGTAATCTGAAGACCGGTAAAAACATTATATAATTCTCTATTATAATCTGCCATACCAGACTTCAAAAATGCATATAAATCACTCAAACGCATCGTATCAATATCATCAATATGCATATCGTAACTTCTCAGTTTGTTCTCCACATCAATATCCATAATAATGGAGCTGATCATCATAGCTACCTGAAATCCATCAATATCATTCTTGCTCTTTGCACTTAATACCGGTGCATTATTACTCATCTGCTGACAATAAATGATATCACGAATCAAAGCATTTTCAAAGAGGGAATCTTCCAAAGTATTATCTACTTTAACAATAAATTCTTTCTTTCCGGTATCCATCGCTACTGGACGGCTGCAATCTTCCTCATTCTCAGGGTCTAACTTTACAATTTTAATCGGATAGATCAGACCTTCTGTAATATCTTTATAAATAGCCTCTGTCTTCTCAGAAAGCACCTTTCCTAAAATTTCCATTATCCTTCTTCCTTCCTTTTCGTATCCTATAATAAACTTCTCATATTTTAACAAAATACTTTCCGTCATGCAAGGAAGATTTTTGTTCTTCCCCTTCCTTCCTCTGCTCTCTTTTTACCATTATCTGTTCGTTTTTCTACCATAATAGACTTCTGCTCTTCCAGATATCTCATTATAAAATGCTGCTTCTGCCGCATATCGATATGGATTAATAAAAATAAAACCGATTCCTAATGTTAAAATACCGAGAATATCCCATCCAATAAAACTTAATCGCAAACAAAAAAGCTCCCATTTATGCTTCTTCATGATCTGTTTTGATGCCCGAAATGCTTCTCTTGTTGAAAAACCCTTCCGTTCTTCAAGAATATATGGCACCATCGTATATGAATACTTCGCAACAACTCCTGGTATAATAAACAGAATATATCCCAGTGACAAAACAAAAAATAATGTGATCTTTGCACAAAGAACTCTCCACCAGTCTGACATTCTTCCTGTCAGGCAGGCAATCCCGTTCTTTCTTCTATCCAGTAACGCCAGGTTAAAATCAATATATCCAAGGCGTACAGCCCCTCCAATAAAAAAGTAGATCAGTGCGATTGCTGTTGTTCCAATAAATAAAATCGAATAAAACCCCGGAAGAAATTCGAGAAAATAAATCAGAATTACTGCAATGAATGCGTATTTTGCAATAAATAAAAATGAGGAAGAAAACACGCCCAGCCAGTTGGCAAACAATCCTGCCACTGCTGCTTTCACCCAGTTTCCCTTTAGCGCATCTAAAGCGATTTCTTTATATGTTCCTGAACCCAGTCTCATGTCTATCTCCTTCTATCTAGTCTCTTACTCCTGCTGTATCTATGTTGTACACCTAACAGAAAAAAGCCATCCCTTTGAGGACAGCTCCTTCTTCCTATACACTTGTCTGCTAGATATTCCACATCTCTTTAATTCTTACAAGTTCATTCAGCGTCATATTCATAAACGCCTCATTCTTTGGATTATTACTGAAAGCATTCGTTTCTTTACGGTAAATGATCTCTTCTGCAACATCTTCTACCGTAACTCCTTTCGCTTTCAAAATCTGTGCTGCTTCATAACCTCTCATAGTAAGCCTCCCATTTTATTTAAAATAAATTTCTGTATTCATTATAGAACAATCTCTGTAAATAATCCACCTATTTTTATCAGATATTATGAAATCGATCCTGATCTTTTGCATCTTCGCCAGCACCAAAGCCAAGCTCGTCATACTTTGACTTCACTTCTTCCCATGGCAAAGTATCTCTCTCTTCTTTTAAATAAGAAAGAATATCCGCAATTCCTTCACCGGTATAAGCACTGGTATAAAAGATTTTCTTACATCCTGCTAATTCCAGCCATGCTGCTGCCTGTGCCGGCTGTGCTGCCCAATGGTCAATCTTTGTAACAACCCCCACAACCTCTCTGTTACAGACAGGTGTAAGATTCGGTGAATACAGAGAAAAAGCTTCCGTAGCATCCATCAAAAGGCCGATTACATCTGCTTCTGCTGTAAAAACCGCCAAAGCAGAAATCAGATTCTTTGACTGGAGATATTCTCCTGGTGTGTCAATAATAACATCGTAATGATTTACATATTGTGTTTTATGGTAGGTGATCGTCTTCCCCTTCATCGCCTGAGATAAAGTAGTCTTTCCCGCTTCACTTCGTCCAATAAACATAATCTTTCTCATAAGTACCTCTATCCTTTAATTTTTTTTGATTTCGAATAATCACTATAATAAATGCGTCCATTTACAGATTTTAATGTTCGAATCTTAAAATAATATTTCTTTTTAGATTTTAATTTTTTCTTTATGACTGCTTTTCCTTTCATGGAATTCACAGTTGCTATTTTTTTATACCCTTTGTTTTTCTTTGTAGAACAGAAAACCTGAACCTTTATTCCATTCCCCTTCTGATTCCAGAAAACTTTTACCTTCTTCTTTGCCGCTTTTACAGTAATCTTTGCCGCAGGAAGCATAAGAAAATTAATATCTACAGCTCCGTTAATTCCATTTACCGTTCCTCTATTCGTCGCCTGCCACATCTGATAACTTCCCTGATAGGTGCACTTCGTACTCCAATGTGCCACCCATTTCTCACATTGGTTAAAAGAAGCTTCCGGAAGTTCTTTTTCAAACCAGCTTTTCGGCGCAAATACACCAACAGAATACCCTGCTTTCTTAATAATACTCGTAAAAGTCTGTATAATCTTCTGGCGCTGCTTTGCATTCGTATGGCTTAAAATATAATTATCTTCAAGATCATAGTAAATCGGATAGGTAATCTTATGCCCTCTTACCAGACGAAGAACATGTGCTGCCTCGCTCTTTGCTTTTGCTACAGTGTCTGCATAAGAATATAAATATGCCCCATAAGGAATACCATATTTCTCACATTCTAAAACATTATCGAGCCACTGTCTATCATCCTGTTCTCTCTGATTCGCACCATATCCGCAGCGGATAATTGCAAAATCCACACCATCTGCCTTTACCTTCTTCCAGTCGATCACTCCCTGATTATGACTGACATCAATTCCTCTTGCTATTGCTCCCTGAATAATCGAACCATTACTACTTCGATACTTTCCTGCAATCTTCTTCCATGCATTCGGATAAACGTCTGCAAATATTGATGCCTGCACTGCAGCTTGTCCATTCTCATAACGGAAACTATTCGCTTGATCTCCACTTTCTTTTGCACAAACAGGTACTATCGCAGTTACTGCCATAATAAGAGCACACGTCATTCCAAGTACTCTTGTAAACATCTTATTCTTCATCATATTCATCCTTTCCCAAAGCTGTTTTTCAGTTTGTCTCTTTCCAGTAGAAAACTCTACTCTATCATAAGTCTTACTTAAAGTCCTGCTTATATGTAAAAACTCTTAACTTATTTATTATAGCAAATTACTCTCTATTTATAAACCATTTATTGCTGAAAATAGAAAACCAGAAAGGTTTCTTAACCTTTCTGGTTTTCTATTTTTCATGACAGATAAAAATCGGTATTTTTAGAATAATCCTCCGATGCTGAGGAATAATGGAGCAAATACTAATGATACGATCGTCATAAGTTTAATAAGGATATTGATAGAAGGTCCTGATGTATCTTTGAATGGATCACCTACCGTATCTCCTACAACTGCTGCACGATGTGCTTCGCTTCCTTTTCCACCATGATTACCATCTTCAATATATTTCTTCGCGTTATCCCATGCTCCACCGGAATTAGACATAAAGATAGCGAGCATAACACCTGTTACTAAAGCTCCGCCAAGAAGTCCGCCAAGTGCTGCCGGTCCAAGTACAACACCGATAAATAATGGTGCAAGAACTGCCATCACACCAGGAAGAAGCATTTCTTTTAAAGCTGCCTGAGTAGAAATAGCTACGCAGGATGTATAATCAGGTTTTCCTTTTCCTTCTAAGATTCCAGGAATTGTTTTAAACTGTCGTCTTACTTCCTCGATCATCTTGTAAGCTGCCTTAGATACAGAATCCATTGTAAAAGCAGAGAAGAGGAATGGAAGCATACCACCTACAAACATACCAACGATTACTTTATAATCCAGTAAGTTGATTCCGGATTCAAATAATCCAACTGCCTGTGCATAAGAAACGAATAACGCTAATGCTGTAAGAGCGGCAGAACCAATAGCAAATCCCTTACCCATAGCTGCTGTTGTATTACCAACGGCATCAAGTTTATCTGTAATGTTACGAACTTCAGATGGAAGACCAGACATTTCTGCAATTCCACCGGCATTATCTGCAATCGGACCATATGCATCTACCGCTACTGTAATACCAGTTGTTGAAAGCATACCTACGGCTGCTAATGCGATTCCATAAAGACCACTGAAAGAATATGCACCAATGATTCCAATTGCAATTAAGATAATCGGAACAGCTGTGGACTGCATTCCTACAGCAATACCACTGATTACCGTTGTTGCCGGACCGGTTTCAGACTGCTGTGCAATTTTTTTAACAAAACCATAATCCCCAGAAGTATATACTTCTGTGATCACACCGATCAAAAGACCAACGATAAGACCGAAAATAATAGCAATTGCTTCTTTAAATCCGTTAAAGAACACTTTACTTAAAATCAAAGAGCCAATCATCACTACGATTGCTGCGGAATAACTTCCATACTTCAACGCTTTATGCGGACTGGAATTCTCATCACCTTTTACAAAGAAGCATCCAATGACAGATGCCAATACACCAAGCGCTGCGATAACTAATGGGAAAATAGCTCCACTTTCTTTCGCATAAACAACACCAAGGGTAATCGCAGATACTAAAGATCCTACATATGACTCAAATAAGTCAGCGCCCATTCCGGCAACATCCCCTACGTTATCTCCTACATTATCAGCAATAACAGCTGGATTACGAGGGTCATCTTCCGGAATACCAGCTTCTACCTTACCTACAAGGTCTGCTCCAACATCGGCAGCCTTCGTATAAATACCACCACCTACACGAGCAAATAATGCGATAGAAGATGCTCCTAACGAAAATCCGGAAAGAACATCTGGATTTTTAGTCAAAGCATAGATAACTCCTGCTCCAAAAAGGCCAAAACCTACTACTGCCATACCCATGACAGCACCACCGGAAAATGCGATTGATAACGCTTTATTCATTCCGCTGTCTTTTGCTGCTGCAGCGGTTCTTACGTTTGCTTTTGTAGCAACATTCATTCCGATATAACCAGCTACTGTAGAGAATAATGCTCCAACAAGAAAACATACTGCTGTTACCCAGTTACCAATTCCTACACCAATTAATATAAATAATACCGCAACGAATACAATAAGAATCTTATATTCTGCTGTGAGGAAGGCTCTTGCTCCTTCGTGAATAAATGCTGCAATCTCCTTCATTCTGTCTGTTCCTGCATCCTGTCTTCCTACTTTTTTTGTAAGATAAAACGCAAACAGTAACGCACAAATTCCAAGAATTGGCGCACAAAAAATTAAACGTTCCATACTCATCCTCCTATAACTTATTTTTCTTTATGAAATATTAATTTTATTATCTAAAAAATGCTTTTGTTTGTAAATGTTTTTTATTGTTATAAACAAGTTTATAGACGGTTTTTCTTGTTTTTTAGTTATTTTTTCAATAATATCCCCGTTAGTTTTCTATTTATTGTATATTTTTTCTCAAAAAGAACTTTTTTCTCTTTATATAACTTACATTATACTTTTCATTTGAAATTACATTCTTTTCTTATCCGAAGGCTAACCTGTCGAAAAGAAAAGGAGGGGATCACTTTACATAATCCTCTCCTAACTTCATTTCTTATTTCAAACCTACTTATCGCTTAGTTCCTACTGTCAATTCACAAATAAGCGGATCTGATACTATTAACAGGGAAATAAATCTCCCCATAATGAAATTACTTTCTTACTTTAATGTGCACTTCCCGAAGCTGCATTTCAGAAACTTCATTTGGTGCTCCGCACATAACATCCTGTGCATTACCATTCATAGGGAATGGAATAACCTCACGAATATTTTCTTCATTGCGAAGCAGCATGATCATACGATCTACACCAGGTGCCATACCGGCATGTGGCGGCGCACCATACTGGAATGCATTGTAAAGTGCACCAAATTTCTCTTTTAAATCTTCCTCCGTATATCCTGCGATTTCAAAAGCTTTTACCATGATATCAAGATTATGGTTTCTTACCGCTCCAGAAGAAAGCTCTACACCATTACATACGATATCATACTGATAAGCAAGTAATTCCAATGGATTCTTTGTTGTTAACGCTTCTAAACCACCCTGTGGCATAGAGAATGGATTGTGAGTAAAGATGATTTTTTTCTGTTCTTCATCATACTCATACATTGGAAAATCATTAATAAAACAGAAGCGGTATGCATTCTTCTCTAATAAATCAAGACGCTGTCCTAATTCATTACGAAGCTGTCCTGCATAAAGAGCTGCCTGTTTTTCTTTATCTGCGATAAAGAAAATCGTATCTCCACCTTTAAGACCAGCGATTTCACGAATCTCTGCCTTCATATCATCCGGAATAAACTTATCGATTGGTCCTTTATAACTTAAATCTTCTTTTACTTCAAGATAGCCAAGTCCGCCCATTCCAATCGATGTCGCGAACTTAAGAAGTTTCTCATGGAAACCTTTCGACATCTTATTTGATACTTTAATTGCACGAACAGTCTGACCATGGAATGGTTTAAATGTACATCTCTGGAAGAAATCTGTCACATCTACAATACGAAGCGGATTTCTTAAATCCGGCTTATCAGAACCAAACTCAAGCATTGCCTGCTTGTAGCTGATTACCGGATAAGGAGCTGCTGTTACAACACTTCCTTCTGGTGCAAACTTTTCAAATGTTGCTGTAAGAACTTCTTCTCCTACGCGGAATACATCTTCCTGTGTTGCAAAACTCATTTCAAAGTCTAACTGATAAAATTCTCCTGGAGAGCGGTCTGCTCTGGCATCTTCATCACGAAAACATGGAGCAATCTGGAAATACTTATCAAATCCAGATACCATAAGAAGCTGCTTATACTGCTGTGGTGCCTGTGGAAGCGCATAAAACTTCCCTTTGTATTTTCTGGATGGCACGATATAATCTCTTGCACCTTCTGGAGAAGAAGCGCAAAGAATTGGAGTCTGAATTTCTAAAAATCCCATGTCTGTCATCTTCTGTCTTAAAAAGCTGATAACTTTAGAACGGAAAATCATGTTATCTTTTACTTTTTTATTTCTCAAATCAAGATAACGATATTTTAAACGTACATTTTCATGATTTTCTTTAGAAGTCATGACCTCAAACGGAAGCTGCTTATATACCTTTCCAAGTAAGTCTACTTTGTGAGCTTCTAATTCAATTGTTCCGGTCGGAATCTTTGGATTATATGTTTCCTCATCTCTATGCTCAATCACACCTTCAAGAGAAATGCAATCCTCTTTATTGATTCCTTCTAGTAAAGTAGTATCTCTCATTACAACCTGAAGGACACCATACATATCTCTTAAATCAATAAAAGATACACCACCATGATCTCGGATATTCTCTACCCAGCCTGCCACGCGGACAGTTTCGCCAACATTCTCTTCATTCATCATATCAAGAGTTCTGTCTCTGTAAATGTTTGATATGTTCATTTATCTAATCTCCCTTCTTATAATACAACTTATAATACAACTTTATTGCTTACTCAAGTCTTCTTGACTAGGACAAAACAAAAAAACGTCCTGAACTATAACTAGTTCAGGACGGATGATTCCGCGGTACCACCTGAATTACTGTCTTTATATAAAACAGTCACTCAAAACCAACTTCTGTCTAACGCACAGTTACGGCGCACCTACTGATCAGTCTGCTCGTGTCCGTTTTGCAGACCTTTGTTCAGATTGCGGCTGGTAAAGTGTTATTCATGAAAATTCATTCTGCAGGGTTCTCACCATCCCCCACTCTCTGGAAGCGATAATTCTCACTACTTCTCTTCGTCATTGCCTTTACATCAAATCTTACTCAGTCTACCACAGCTTAAAAAAAATGTCCAGAAATTTTTTTCTTATATTTCAAGCGGATTCTTTATCGCATACTCTAAAGCTTCGATGAAAGCGGTCGTTGCCGCCCGACAGGCAGATTCTGTTCCGGCAAGCACTGCCCCACTTGAGTTTGCGTGTGACGGCGGATACCAGTATCTTGCTACCCGGGTATTGCCTGCCTTTAGCGCCTTATCCAATGCATAGTTTGTCTCAATCGGACCTCCTACAAGATATGCGTAAGATTCTCCCGGCTTAATATCACACCATTCCTGAAAATACTTTCCCGGTCTTGGAATCGTCTGTGCATAGAACGCTGTTCCCTCATCTCCATCAAAGTTACAGAGTTCTGAATGATTCTCTATAAAATCTTTTATATAGCGAAGGCCACTCTTCACGTCTTCTACCTTCGGACCGGAAAAAAGAACAAATACACTTCCGCCGTACTTACTCCAGGAACAAATAGAACCTCCGTAATACGTCTGTGCATGAATCAGCTTAATATTTGCCTTCTTGCTTGCATCATCTACTGCAAGATACCCAATATCATCATTATCCGTAGAAAAGAAACCAACACTTGTATGTCCTTCCGGTATATTATATACTCTTGCAAACTCAGCCGTCACATTTGCAATCACTTTCTGGCTGAGCATATGTGTCTCCATCTTTACAATCTTCATAAATTAAAATCCTTTCATTACTATTCAAGTCGGGCCGTCACTCACCACCTGAAAGAGGTGGGAGTCTTCTCGACTGAGATAAAATCTCTGTTTTTCACAAAAATCTCACTCTATATCCATTGGATGAAATGCACAGTACTCTACCCCTTCAACAAATGCCTCAACGGCAGACCGACAGGCAGATTCCGTTCCATAAACAATTGCTCCACCCGTATTAACACGCGAAGGAATCTCAGATAATTCCGCAATTTTTACATCTGCTGCTTTTAATGCTTTATCTAAGCCATACATGCTCTCTACCGGTGCAGATACCAGATATGCTATGGATGTTCCCTCGCTAAGTCCTAACGATTCCTGATAATACTTTCCGATTCTTGGAACATAATCCACATAGTATCCTAACGTACCATCTTCGTTCAGACGATAGTTTCCTGATTTATTCTCTATATAATCTTTCGCATAATGAAGACCACTCTTTACATCCGCAACTTTCTCTCCGGAAATAATTGCTGTAATCTCTCCCCCATATCTGCTCCAGGAATGATCAACACCACCATAGACTGTCTCAATCTGAATGACCTTGATCTTAGCCTTCTTTGTTGCATCATCTACCGCAAGCCACATAACATCCTCACAATCTGCAGAAAAAACAGCCATACTTTCATGGTCTTCAGGAATGTCATATAACTTCCGATATTCTTCTGTAATTCGTGGAATAATCTTTTCCATCACTACATGAGCATCTATTCTCCTTCTCATATTGTACTCCTAACAATTCAATTCCCTAATATAACTAATAAAACGTAGCACTGATGCTTTTCAATCATGATCATGCAGCAGCTCTTAATAATTACCAGTTTATCATAAATCACTTTCCATGAACATAAACTATTTTTTACTTTGACTGTGAATTTATGTTCTTTTCTTTGCTTTTTTCTTTACTTTTTATCATACAAATCCTGTAATATTTCTTTTGCTGTTTTATTCTGATATAAATCCGGATCATCCAGCACGCTTCCCTTGCCTGTTGTCCAACGGAACTGAGCATAATCCGTAAGATAACTCATTCCCTTTCCACAGGATGGATAGCGGCGATACCAGGATGGATAATACTTCTTCATATATGCCTTTGCTAATCTTACAGCCTCGCTTCCTGCTTTTCCCTGTCTGTTCGGAGTACCTGACAAACGAACACCTGCCGGACTTGAATGTACTAAAACAACACTCCCATCCTGACAGCTTCCCACAACAATATAGACATGGGTAGACGAACTCATAACATCGCCGGCTTTAAAGTCTTTGATCCCTGCTGCGCTTTTATAAGTCCCCCATCCATACTTCGCAAAAGATGATGCCATCTTCGATGCCTTCATAACATAACCATGCCCTGGCTTTCCATTCTTTGTTTTCATTATATTATAGATGCTCCAGCCAACAAAACCGGAGCAATCAAGCCCTGCACCAAATTGATATCTGTGTCTCCTGTTGTTATAAGATGCCTTCTGTTTCCCACAAAAATTACGCCAGTTCGGATTCAGACCGATGAAAACTCCATCTTTTCCAGCTCCGGTATCTTCTTTATTCCAGCCACCACCCCATATGTACATGGTTGATCCAACCGGAGTAATTGCCGTTGTCAAAAAGTTCTTAATAGTAGATGTTGAATCCTTTGCTGTCATCGTCTCCATCTTTTTTCCGAACTTTCCGTAAATGACCTTCTTTTTCGTTCGATATGCTCTTACTTTGTATTGATACCTTCTGCCTCGTGCTTTTTTCTTTAAAATGATCTTCCTCTTTTTCGTTACTTTTACCTTTGTAAACGCTTTCTCTCCTTCTGCCTTTTCAAAAACTTCATACCCATCCGCTTTTTTTACCGGTTCCCATGAAATCACGACTCGATCTTCTACTCCATTCGCAAGAACCCCCTGTGGTTTTCCCAAACGTTCCTTCGCCATAACCGTCTCTCCACAAACAAGTAACATTGTTATCAAAAATATTATTATAACCGGATACTTCTTCACCGTACACAGCCTCCTTCTTCTAGCTTTATGCAATATTAAAAAAAACATTCATGTTATGATGTTAGGATTAAAAGGTATTTTCCCTAACATCATAACATGAATCTATTTTTTATCCAATATGCTTTTTATATTCCGATATCGATCGTGCAGGAAATCAGGATAGTTAAAATAATTACAAAAAATTTAATATGTAATGTTTTCCTTGAAAAAATTTCTTAATTTTTGCTGTAAAATGTGTTACAATTTATTATAAATTACATATGAGGAGATGTATCACCAATGAACACGAACAAACACTCGAAAAAAGTTGTGCATCTGCCATTATTTATTCAAAAGAATCATAAGGCAATACTTTTTTCTCTTCTTCTTTTTCTGATGCTCCCGACAACTTTTGTTCACGCACAACGGCTGTATACTACCGACGGAGTAAATGTACGAGCCAAGCCAAATGGCTCTTCAAAGATTCTCACTTCTGTTTCCGCCGGGACACCTGTAACTAGAACAGGCAGTAAAGGTAACTGGATTGCAGTTAAAGTAGATGGAGTAAGAGGATATATTTATAAAACATATCTTAAGCGTTCCAAAAAGGCTTCTGCATCCTCTGCGAATAGCACATCTTACCGCGCAGTAATCACTGCCAGCAGCGTAAATATGCGTGCGAAACCTTCCTTTTCCGGACGTATTAAAGGAAGCTTGTCCGCAGGTCAAAGCGTTACTGTCTGCACTACAAAAGGTGCATGGAAAAAAGTGAAAACTTCCGCCGGAAAAAAGGGATATGTTTATGGAATTTATGTTGGAAAAAGGTATACTCCAGCAAAAAAAGCAGCTAAAACTTCCCCCTCTGCTTCTACTGGTAACTACCGCTCAAGAGCAATCTCTTATGCACATACCAGACTTGGGAACAAATACAGTCAGGCAAGACGAGACCAGAAAGGCTATGCCGATTGTTCCAGTCTCGTACGCGATGCCTATAAAAGCGCAACCGGCAAATATATCGGTAACACTACCTATGAACAACTTGAACTCATGCATTCTTATTTGTATTCTGTTTCCTCTGTTCATAATGTTACCGTCGGAGATTTGGTATTCCACCGAGGCGGTTCCAATCATGTCGGAATCTATCTTGGAAACGGAAAGGTTCTCCACGCTTCCCAGACCGCCGGAAAAGTAAAAATCAGCACGTTTAGTCGAAGCAGCACCTACTGGGATACCGGCTGTAATGCCGCAGCTTACTGTGCTTCTCGCTAATAAAAAATATGGCAGGAATTCCTGCCATATTTTTTTACCTATCACGCTTAATTCATACATAAATATGCAAAATATCCTGCATATGCTAACAGCATTATAATTCCACAGGGTCTTCTAAGTTCTTTATTCTTTATCGTTCCAAGCCATAAAATAACACCTGCAGCTACTGCTACCGCTGAATCAATCAAAAACTTGCTTTCAAATGGTACATTACAGATTAATGCAGTTGTTCCAATGACAAAAAGGATATTAAATATATTACTTCCTACGATATTTCCAATCGCAATTCCAACATTTCCACTTTTGGCTGCTGTTACGGAAGTAACAAGTTCCGGAAGGCTTGTTCCAAACGCTACGATCGTAAGTCCAATGAAACGTTCACTCATTCCAAAGGTTCTTGCTATTGCCGATGCCGAATCAACTACAAGGTCACTTCCCCATACAACCATGATTCCTCCGGCAATGATGGAGATGATACACTTTAAATAAGACATATCACACTGGGCTTCTTCTTCTGAAACTTTATTCTTTTTTGACATAACAAAAAGATAAGCAAGAAATGCGATAAATAATATCCAGAAAATCACACCTTCTACAAAACTAACTGCCTGTCTGGTCATTCCAAAAAAAATCATCAGCAATGTAACCAGTATCATGAACGGAATCTCATAATATAATGTGGATTTCTGAATCGCAACATTTGTAATAACTGCTGTAATTCCAAGAATCACAAAAACATTCATAATATTACTGCCAACAACATTTCCGATTGTAATTCCTGCATTTCCTTTTAAACCAGATGTAATACTGACGGCAGCTTCCGGAAGGCTTGTTCCCATTGCCACAATCGTAAGTCCAACGATCAACTGAGGTATCCCCAGCTTCGCCGCAATTCCGGCAGCTCCATTTACAAAAAAGTCTGCACCTTTTACTAAAAATACAAACCCTAAACATAAAAGTAAAATCTGAAGTATCATAAATATCTTTTCCTCCTAAGATTACTGAAGGTGATAGTGTGGAAGATCTGCTGGTTTTTTAAATGTTTCTTTGTGAAGCGCATCCATAACCTTTTCTACCGGACAGATGTCATGTTCTTCTCGAAGAAACTCAAAAATTTCATCAATTCCTTCTCCTGTATAAGAACTTGTAAAAAATATCTTTTTACATCCGGTTAACTTTAACCATTCCGCTGCCTGCTGCGGATTAGCTGCCCAGTGATCTATTTTAGTTACAATTCCCACTTCATCTCTGTTTCCAAGTGGTGTTACATTTGGAGGATATAAAGAATACGGTTCTGTCGCACTTAAAACAATTCCTACCACATCGGATTCTGCCGCATATAAATCAATCGTATGTGATAAATCCATATTTTCAGCATACTCTCCCGGCATATCAATAATACAATCGTACTGACTGACATACTGTGTCTTCTTATAAGTAATCTTTTCTCCACGTAATACCTGTTTTAACGTTGTCTTCCCACTTTCACTTCGTCCAATTAGCAACATCCTTCTCATTAATAACGTCCCCCTGTTTTCAATTCCTTATTCACATAGGGTCTCTCCCCGTCCCAATCATATACTGTATGCGAATAAATTTAACATATCAGATCAAGAATACCAAGGCATTCTTGAATGTATCGCAACTATACTCCCATAAAAAACATTAAGGCTGCCCAGGTATAAAGAGGATAATACATACCATGTTCATCTCTTCCCTTGCAAAGATAGTCTTGTGCATCTTCTTTGCTCACCAGACGAAATCCTTCAAACACTTCCGAACCTTCTGCCCCATCATGATTCATCTTTGGCATCTCGTCACGATTGATTGATATATATACTAAAGCATTCCCCTCATCTGTCATTCCCGGAGTACTGAATACACATGGAGATATCACCTTAATCTCATCGGATTCTTCCACTTCAATTCCGGTTTCTTCCTTCAGCTCTCGAATTGCTGTAGCTGTAAGAGCATTTGGATTGTCCCAGTCTTTTTCGTCAATAAGACCTGCCGGTACGCTTAACATATACTGTCCGACCGGATAACGATATTCCCAGTTTAAAAGAAGCTTCTTCGTCTGTCCCTTGATATTTAGTACAACAAAACAGCTTACTGCATCTGCCTGCATCGTCTTACATTCTTCATCCGGTGTCAATGCAACCATTCTATCTTTCTTCCTTCTGCTGGCACAATAATAGTGTCCGCCTTCTTTATACTGTAAATCATACAGGTTCATATATTCCGACTCATAAATTGTCTCCATCTTTCCGTTATACATATTCTTATCACCTTTCTTAAGATTTCAAGTCGAGCAACCGCGAGACTTGGCGCGTGATTCTGGTCAGCGTAAGCTGACATATTCTTTACAGAATCACTGCGCATCCTCGCGGAGCGTTTATCTCAGTCGGAGATTGGACTCCCACCGAGACAAATTTGCTGTCACTCACCACCTGAAAGAGGTGAGAGTCTTCTCGACTGAGATAAAAAATCCTAAAAGAAGACGCTGTTTTACATAAGTTTTACATAAAACAGTATATTCTTTTAGGATATATTGTCATACATTTAAAGAGCTTTGTCAAGGCGATTCTTCGGAAGAATACGATGTACAATAACACATAAAACAGCCGTAATCACAATATCCGGCAGCGTATAACCGATAACAATGTCAACATGCATCAATACTCGATATAAACTAAGACCAATCAGCCATACTATAAGATTCGTCCAATCCCATTCTTTTGTCACACTCCGCTTTTTATTAAAGAAAAAATCTGCAATCATAACCGCGATCATCGGTGCAAATACAGAGTTTATCAAATAAAGGAAGTCTTCTATGTTATCCATCGGATAAAGAATCGCTGCAATCGTACCGAGGAGAACTACAAGAATAGAAAGATATTTTCCGTTAATATGTTTTGAAAAACTTTCTCCAATAACTTCTCCTGAAACACCAGCAGAATGTGCTGCCAGAAAGTTCGTTGTAACCGTAGAAAAAAGAATAATCAAAAGGCCTACTACTCCAAGACCTGCACGAAGAGAAATCTGTGCAATATCAGAAGTTCCCATACCAATCGCAGCAGACATTCCAATCAGATACATCCAACAGCTTACCAGACAATAAACAATGGTACTTACTACAGTAGCCTTTACCGGTTTTGTACTGTTAGATGTATAATCACTGATCACAGGAATCCAGGATAATGGCATGGCTGCTGACAGCTCAATAGCTGCACCAAAAGTAAGTACATCCTTATTCACACTGCTGCCATTGAAAAGCGTTCCAAAGTTTCCTCTCGTCACAATTACAAAACATAATACTAACGTCATTAAAAATAATGCTGTCATTGCAACCATATTAATCTTCTCGAGACGTTTTAATCCTACCAGAACCCACAGGAGTAATAACACGCCGATCACTGCACACCATACACCCGCTCCTACAGAAAAAATACCATTCGCAGCAAGTGCTCCATCGTAATTTAAAATAGCAAGCCAGCCTGCCAGCTGTAAAATATTTAAAACAGAAAAAGGCAGATTACCTTTTCGTCCAAAACTAACTGCAACGGTTTCCATCGCATTATTTCTCGTTTTTGCTCCAAGATATCCTGCTAAAAATAATAAGATACCTCCAATGATATGACCAATTAAAATAGCGAACAGACCCGTTTTAATCCCAAGCGGTGCAAAATACGTCCCTGTCAGAATTTCTGACATGGAAACTCCGGCTCCAAACCAGATTAATCCATTACTAAGGACCGATGTTTTATTTTCTTCCATACGAAATCATTCCTCCTTGTAAAAATATCTGAAACAAGTATAATATTATAGTACACTTTAACCATATTTAAATATCCAATTTAGATAAAGCCAGTATGGTCAGAATATATATCAGGAGAATTCTATGCTAACTTATTCTTTTACAAACTTAAAAAATGAATCTCTATACACGCACCTATACCAATGTATCCGTCAGGATATTATAGATGGAAAGTTAATTTCAGGAGAAAAACTGCCTTCCAAAAGAAGTTTTGCGAAAAATCTCGGAGTAAGTACAATTACTATCGAAAATGCTTATGCACAACTTTTATCTGAAGGGTATATTTATTCCATTCCTAAAAAAGGCTTCTATGTATCAGATTTTAAAAATAATGCGATAAAACCAGTGAAATTAACAACAGAAAATGTAGAACTTTCTTCCGGATATTCTGATTTTCTTGCTGATTTTTCAAGTAACCAGACCTGTCCGGAAAACTTTCCGTTTTCAATCTGGGCAAAACTGATGCGCGAAACTTTTAATACAAATAGCCCAGACCTTATGACAAAGCCTCCATGTGGAGGAATCATCGGTCTTAGAAAGGCTATTGCCACACATTTAGAACAATTCCGGGGAATGCATGTCCAGCCGGAACAGATTTTTATTGGTGCCGGAACAGAATATCTTTACGGACTGCTCATTCAGCTCCTTGGATTTGACAAAAAATATGCTATTGAAAATCCCGGCTATGAAAAGATTGCCGCCATTTACAATAGCTATAACGTAAAATACCATTATATTCCAATGGATGAAAAAGGAATTCTTGTCAACGAATTAGAAAATAGCGGTGCAGATGTGGTACACATCTCCCCCTCGCATCATTTTCCCACAGGAATCGTTACTCCTATAAGCCGCCGTTATGAACTTCTTGGCTGGGCTGCTGCTTCTGCTAATCGTTATATTATTGAAGATGATTACGACAGCGAATTTCGCCTTACTGGAAAGCCGATTCCGTCTTTACAAAGTATGGATATCACGCAAAAGGTTATCTATATTAATACTTTTACAAAGAGTCTTTCCTCTACTATGCGAATCAGTTATATGGTACTCCCGCCGGAACTTGCCAATCGTTTTCTAGAACGGTTGAGCTTTTACTCCTGTACCGTTTCAAACTTTGAACAATATGCACTAATGCGTTTTATTAACGAAGGTTATTTTGAAAAACACATAAACCGTATGCGTAACTTTTACCATAAGCAACGGGACATCTTATTAGATGCTATAAAAAGAAGTCCTCTCTCGTCCCATGTCACTATTATGGAAGAAGACTCCGGACTTCATTTTCTGTTAAAATTAAAAATGGAACTATCCGATAAAGAATTCATGCAGCGCGCACTCCAAAAAGGCGTAAAACTGAACAGTCTGTCCGCTTATTATCATGACAGTCCTGATGACTTTGCTGCTCACACCTTTATTATCAACTACTCTTACCTCAATACAGAACATTTAGCAGAAGCAATAAACGTACTATATGACTGTATAAAAAAATAGATGAAAGGGGCTGTTTTGTGTGCCCCTCTTCATCTACAATCTACTCTCGAAATCTTTTTGGTATATTCCAATAAATTATGCTTTATTTCCAGTATAAAGCTGATAGTATCTTCCCTTTTCTTCTATCAGATCATCATGGGAACCTCTCTCGATAATTCTTCCCTGTTCTAATACCATGATACAATCACTGTTTTTAATCGTCGAAAGACGATGCGCGATTACAAAAGTAGTTCTTCCATTCATCAGACGATCCATTCCTTCCTGTACGATTTTTTCGGTACGGGTATCGATCGAACTGGTTGCCTCATCAAGAATTAATACCGGAGGATCTGCGATGGCTGCTCTTGCGATGGAAAGAAGCTGGCGCTGACCCTGGCTTAAGTTTGCACCATCTCCAGTAAGAATCGTATCATATCCCTGTGGAAGTCTTTCAATAAAACTATCGGCATTCGCAAGCTTTGCTGCTGCAATAACTTCTTCATCTGTTGCATCCAGCTTACCGTAACGGATATTGTCTTTTACGCTTGCAGTAAATAAATGAGTATCCTGTAATACCATTCCAAGAGAATGTCTTAAATCTGCTTTTTTTATTTTATTAATATTAATACCGTCATAACGGATTTTTCCGTCCTGAATATCATAAAAACGATTAATCAGATTTGTAATCGTTGTCTTTCCGGCTCCGGTAGAACCTACAAATGCGATTTTCTGACCTGGTGTAGCAAACATTTTAATATCATGAAGAACAATCTTCTTCTCATCATATCCAAAATCCACACCAAGAAATTCTACATCACCAAGAAGCTTTTTATACGTTGTTGTTCCATCTTCTTTATGAAAATGTTTCCATGCCCAGATACCGGTATGTTTTTCTGTTTCATGAATCGTTCCGTCTGCATCTTCTGTTGCATTCACAAGAGTAACATATCCTTCATCAACTTCCGGTTTTTCATCAAGAAGTGCAAAAATTCTCTGTGCTCCGGCAAGCGCCATTGCTACGAAATTCACCTGCTGGCTAACCTGGCCGATTGGCATATTCAAACTCTTATTAAATGTAAGGAAACTTGCCAGCGCCCCAAGTGTAAAACCACCGATTCCATTAATCGCAAGAATACCACCGATGATTGCTACGATAACATAACTGATATTTCCAATCTGTGCATTAGCAGGCATAGCAATATTGGCAAACTTGTTTGCATTATCAGCACTGTGGAACAATTCATCATTTAATTTTTTAAATTCTTCAATACTTTTTTCTTCATGGCAAAAAACTTTTACAACCTTCTGTCCCTGCATCATTTCTTCAATATAGCCATTTGCCGCACCGAGATCTTTTTGCTGCTGTATAAAGTATTTTCCACTTAATGTTGCAAGACGTTTAGAAACGTAAACCATAACACCGACCATGACAAGGCTGACTACCGTTAACGGAACATTTAACATGAGCATGCAGACAATGATGCTGACTACCATGATCCCACTGTTAAAAAGCTGCGGAATACTCTGGGAAATCATCTGTCTTAATGTATCAATATCATTCGTATACACAGACATGATATCACCATGAGCATGTGTATCAAAATATTTAATTGGAAGATCCTGCATATGAGTAAACAAGTCGTCTCGCAGACTTCGTAATGTTCCTTGTGTAATATTTACCATGATCTGTGAATATAACAAAGTTAGTACTACACCAATCGCATAAAAACCAGCTACGCGTGTAATTGCATGAGCAAGACCGGAAAAATCATGATTCCCGTCTTTTAACATCGGGACAATGTAATTATCAATTAATGTCTGCATAAACATCGTTCCCTGTACATTACAGACAACGCTGATCAAAATACAAAGCAATACTATTATGAAGGCAGCACCGTAATGCTTCATGATATATCCCATAAGACGTTTTAATAATGCTCCGGGATTTTCTACTTTTTTCCCATTTTTCATATTCATACGAGCCATCTTATTCACCTCCATTCTCATCGAAGTCTCCGCCGCCCTTTGTCTGGGATTCGTATACTTCTCTGTAAATCTCATTTGTCTTTATAAGGTTTTCATGACTGTCAAAACCGGAAATCTCTCCATTATCCATAACGATAATTCGATCCGCATTCTGTACACTAGATACTCTCTGTGCAATGATAAGTTTCGTGGTGTTTGGAATCTCCTTTGCAAAAGCTTCACGAATCTTTGCATCTGTTGCCGTATCTACTGCACTCGTACTATCGTCAAGAATAAGTATCTTTGGCTTTTTAAGAAGAGCCCTTGCAATACAAAGTCTCTGCTTTTGTCCACCAGACACATTAGAACCGCCCTGCTCAATATATGTATGATATCCTTCCGGCATCCTGTCAATAAATTCATCTGCACAGGCAAGACGACAGGCTCTTTTACATTCTTCCTCCGTTGCATTCTCATCACCCCAGCGAAGATTATCAAGGATTGTCCCTGAGAAAAGTACATTTTTCTGTAAGACAACGGACACTTCATCCCTCAGTGTTTCAATATCATACTCCCGCACATCTTTGCCGCCAACAAGTAATCTTCCGTCAGAAACGTCATACAGACGGCTGATCAGATTTACAAGACTAGATTTCGCACTTCCGGTTCCACCAATAATACCAATGGTTTCCCCTTCCTTCACAGAAAAGCTGATATCATTTAATACATTCTTCTTTCCGTCTTTATTATAACGGAAGGAAACATGGTCAAATACAATACTTCCATCTTTTACTTCGTAAAGCGGATGATCTGGATTTACAATATCCGGTATTTCATTTAATACTTCTGACACACGCTCTGCACTTGCCACACTCATAGAAAGCATAACAAAAACCATGGAAAGCATCATAAGATTCATTAAAATACTCATACAATATGCAAGCAGCATCATAAGTTCCCCTGTTGTAAGAACAGACTGCACGATCATCTTTGCACCAAGCCAGCTGATTCCAAGAATACAGGAATAGACGGTAAGCATCATAAGCGGTGAGTTAAATGAAACGATTCTCTCTGCTTTTACTGCCATACGATATACGTTGCCGCTTGCCTTTGTAAAACGGCTCTTTTCATATTTTTCACGCACATACGCCTTTACTACACGAATAGCAGAAACATTCTCCTGCACACTTGCATTCAGGTCATCGTATTTCTTAAACATTGCTGTGAAATAACCCATGGCTCTCCAGATAATGAGTGCAAGGAAAGCACCAAGAACAAGAACTGCTACAAGATAAATACTTGCAAGCTTTGCATTTACCGAAAATGACATGATCATCGCACAGATCAAACTAAATGGGGCACGTACACACATACGCAGAAGCATCTGATAAGAATTCTGTAAGTTTGTTACATCCGTTGTCATACGGGTAACCAAACTCGGTGTACTGAACTTATCGATATTAGAAAAAGAAAATGTCTGAATATTCTCAAACATCGCCTGTCGTAAGTTCTTTGCAAATCCAGTTGATGCCCTCGCACCGTACTTTCCTCCCATAACACCAGCAAACAGACCAATGCCTGCCGCCGCAACCATCCATATACCAATAATATAAATATGATGAATATCTCCTCTTTCCACGCCATCATCAATGATCGATGACATTAAAAGCGGAATGATCATTTCCATGATTACCTCTAAAATCATGAAAAATGGTGTAAGAATAGAATCTTTCTTAAACTCTTTCACTTGTCCTGCAAGAGTCTTTATCATTCCATCCACCGTCCTTTCTTTTTAAATTTAAATATTTTCATAAATAAAATCCTTTCGTTTGCCATAGGCAGAAACCCACTACCTTTAGGTGGTGGGAGGAGCCTTGTTAACTGTTACCTAATATGCTACAATAGCCGTAGCAGTTCTTAAAGAGAAAACCGTTAGATGTGCTGC
>OLNE01000696.1_pt1 | contig 29438 bp, 28 predicted proteins | sample 1672431 | NCBI WGS metagenome assembly OLNE01 (sample SAMEA3136685, study PRJEB25190) | human gut metagenome | reverse complement strand
TGGAAAGACCGTTCCCGCAGGAGGAAGAATTGAAAGCCAAGACCGACCGGCTGAACGAACTCAATGCCCTGCTCAATGTGGATAAGCGTGAGAACGAAATCGTCGGCGGTGAACCCGATGAGGGTGAAGAACCGCCCGAAAAGAAACCGAGGGACTTGGAAAGATAGCCGAACCTCTTGACAATCGTTATCATATATGATAACATTATAATGGATTGGAAGGGAGGGCTTTGTATGACCGAAAAGGAACTGTTGACGGCAAGGCAAAGCATCGTGCAGAAGCTGACGCAGGCAAGACTGGAAAAAGGACTGTCGCAGGAACAGCTTGCAAAGCGCATCGGAACCCAGCGTTCCAACATCTGCCGCATCGAAAAAGGAACACAAAATCTCTCCCTTGACCTGATGATCAAGATCGCAGAAGCGCTTGACAAGGATGTGTCCGTAATGCTTGAGGAAAGGAGCAGCACAATGGAAAAAGTATATAGCCTGCGCCTTTATGATGAAACACTGCTGACCTTCACGCTGGAGGAAAGAGGCTTGGAGGGCTTGCAGGCGACAATTCTTCACTCCGAAACGGCAAAGCAAAAGCTGTTTCCCCTCGACTTGGAGCTGACAAACGAGGGCGTTGTGAAGTGGCTGGAACGCCGGGTAATTCCGAAGAATCGGCAGTTTGTAGATGAAATCTTAAAGACGCTGGGGCTGAGCGTAAACAACACGAAGGGCATCATTGATGTCTGTATGGGGCTGTCCCTCAATGACAGCTATTGGGTCGTCCCCGCCGACTTTGACGGCAAGTATGCCGATTATAACCTCTATGAAAACCGCTTCTCCGAAGCGCTGTCGCTGGTGGCTTATACCGGCGTGGGCGGCAGTCGGGAGGCATTCTCCACCTCACCGGAGCTGACCACCAACGGTATGCTGCGGAAGGCTTGGCGGTTCGTGGAGGGTGACGGTATCTATCTGTATAAGGGCGGCACGGAGGGCGCTGCGAACACCGGAAACGAGCCGTACAGCGAGTATTATGCCTGCCAGATTGCAGACAAAATGGGCATCGGCTGCGTACAGTACGACTTGGAAAACTGGAAAGGTATCCTTGCCTCTAAGTGCCGGCTGTTCACAGATATTGATACCTCTTTTGTCCCTATCGGGCGTATTCTCCGCAAGACGACGCTGAAAGCCTGCCTTGATTATTACAAGACCTTGGGCGACGAGTTCTACGAGCAGCTTTGCAGTATGCTGGTTTTCGATGCCCTGATTTACAATGAGGACAGACACTTCGGCAACTTCGGCTTACTGCGGAACAATCACACGGGCGAAATTATCGCCCCTGCACCCATCTTCGATAACGGCTTGTCGCTGTTCAACTATGCAATGCCGGATGATTTCAAGAACCTGCGTGCGTATGCAAAGACCCGTTCCAATCCCTACCGCATTTCCTATGAGGATGTGTGTAAAGAGGTAATGGGTGCAAAGCAGAAAGCACAGCTGCGGCGAATGGTGGACTTCAAGTTCACCCGTCATCCGTCCCTCAATTTGCCGGAGCAGCGGCTGACAGCCATTGAAAAACAACTTGGAGAGCGTACAAGAGAGCTGCTCTCCATTCCGGTTCAGAGAAGCGCAAAGCGCAAAAATGAGCCGGAAAGATAATCCGTCTGCGGTATGGGAGCAACCCCATACCGCAGATACTTATCAGCCGCCCATCCAGACCGGTATGAGATTCCCGTAAAAAATGCCACCTATGTTCCTAAAACAACCACCTATCGAGAATCGGTAGAAATCGGTTCTTGATTTTCCTATACTGTAACCGTAGCGAGGAGGTGAACCGATGCAAATTGAAATCAAGATAGACGAAAAATGCAAAGAGCCAAAAATCATCGTGATGACGGACAAAATGACCGATGAAGTCAATGCAATCATAAAAAGATTGTCAGACGAGCAACCACAGGTCATTGCCGGATTCAGGGAGGATGTGGTCGAGGTTCTGGAACCGTCTGAGATCTACCGTGTTTTTGCCGAATCAGGTAAGGTGTTTGCCGAGACAAATCACGGCGAGTATGCGCTCCGTCTGAGGCTATACGAGGCAGAACAACGGCTTGACAGCAAGACTTTTGTCCGAATATCAAACTCGGATATTATCAATCTGAGAAAGGTCAAGAGCTTTGATTTGAGCTTTGCCGGGACAATTTGCATCACGCTTTCAAACGGTACGGTTACTTATGTTTCACGGCGATCCGTTGCCAAAATCAAACAACTGTTAGGACTGTGAGGTGGCAGAAATGAAGAAAAAACTGATTGGACGAGGACTACTTGGTTTCCCTGTTGGCATTGCAATCGGATATGTCATTACGGTGATTATCTCAATCTGCATTGGGGATGGTTTCTTCCATCCGGTCAATCCAGAGCTTGTGAATAAAATGGGGAGCGAATTAAATGCGGTTCTCCTTCAAACTGGTCTGAGCGGAATAATGGGCACGGGCTTTGCAATGGCTTCGGTTATTTGGGAAATTGATTCGTGGAGTCTTGCAAAGCAAAGCGGGATTTACTTCGCAATTGCTTGCGTGATTATGTTCCCCATCTCTTATTTTGCCAACTGGATGCCCCATTCGACAGCTGGAATTCTGTCTTATGTAGGCATATTCGTAGCGATCTTCCTCGCTGCTTGGGTAACTCAGTATTCTGTGTGGAAAAGGAAGATTAAGAAAATGAACGAAGGCATTAAGGATAATAGCGATATGGATTGATCCCTCCGCTCTGCATCCTGCGCCTTGTTTTAACAACAGAATAAACCACATACATAGCTGCTTGGTTTTCAAAAGAAATCAGGCGGCTATTTCTATTTTGAAGGAGGTGTTCGTTATGAACGAAACAGATTACAACGCTCGCCTTTACGAGAAAATGAAAGCCGAGCAGGACAAATACCGGGACTGGCTACTGCATCAGGAGCCGTCCGAAATCCTCAACCACACCTACGAATACACGATGCGGGAGGACATCGTAATGTGTATGGAGGAGCTGGAGCTTGAGCCGGAAAAGGCAAGGGCTTTGCTTCGTTCCCCTTGTCCTCTGAGTGATGTGTATAAGGAGTTCCGGGACAGAGAAACCGAGCATATGGATACCATCCGGGACTCCATCGAAACGGAAGCGGATAAGAGCCTGCAACGGCAGGAGAAGAAACAGCAACGGGAAAGCAGGTGATTTTATGCCGTATATCCCACCGGAGGTGGTGGAACAGGCACGGCAAATCGACCTGCTTACCTATCTGCAAAGCTGTGAGCCGCAGGAGCTTGTCCGCATTTCCGGCAACAACTATACCACCCGCACCCACGACAGCTTGAAGATTTCTAACGGCAAGTGGATGTGGTGGTCACAGCGCATCGGCGGCTACAATGCCCTTGACTATCTTGTGAAAGTCAAGGGCTGTTCTTTTGTAGAGGCGGTCGAAACGCTGATGGGAAAAGCGGCAGTAATGCCGTCAACGACAGTCAAGCCAAAGCAGAAAACAGAGCCGAAGGTCTTGCTTCTGCCGGATAAAAGTGCTTCCACAGAAAGAATTACAGAGTATCTTTTCGGTAGAGGAATCGACTATTCCATCATCCAATACTGCATTGACAAGGGACTGATTTTCGAGAGCCTGCCGTATCATAACCTTGTGTGCGTGGGCTTTGATGAGAAGAATATCCCTCGCTATGCGTCCTACCGAGCGACCAATGACCGCCGTGTTTTGGGTGACTGCTCCGGCAGTGACAAGCACTATTCTTTTCGGATCGCAGACAGCGAGAGCAGTACGGTGCATCTCTTTGAGTGTGCCATTGACCTGCTTTCCTATGCGACGCTTGAAAAGATGGCGGGCAGGGATTGGCGGAAAGACAACCTTGTTTCCCTCGCCGGTGTGTATCTGCCCAAGGAGAGAATCGAGGACAGCACTACCCCTGCGGCTCTTGTGAAGTACCTCGATGAGAAGCCGCAAATCAAGAAAATTCTCCTGCACTTCGATAACGATAATGCCGGGAGAAAAGCCAGCCTTGCACTGAAAACCATATTGCCGAGCAAGTATGAAGTCATTGACAGCCCTCCGCCCTGCGGCAAGGACTACAATGACTTTCTTTGTTTCCAGCTCGGTATCCACCGCAACAAAACCAAAGAAAGGACGAATGAACGATGACTGAGTTCAGCATTTATCAGATCAACACAGACCGGGACAACAATCGTGTATGCTTCTTGGGACTGGATACCCTTGAACGATTCCAGCACTCCAAGGAGGTCGATCCCGTCCTCTACGACCGAGTTTATGACGGGAAACTCGATTGCAATTCCCTCGAAACCATCTATGAGAAGTTCAATATCAACCATCCTGCCGACTACAAGGGACGCTCTCTTTCCGTGTCGGATGTAGTCGAAATCAGGGAGAGCGACACCCTGAATCCCGGCTTCTACTTCGTGGACAGTATCGGGTTCAAGTCGATTCCTTTCGACAAATCTCTCTGCAAGGAGCCGGTAGAAGCAGGTAGTGGAAAGATTTCCGTCCTGCTTGTGGAGCCGAACAAGTACCCCAAGATGATTGAGATCGACGACACCTTGGAGGCAATGCAGGCGGTTGTCGGTGGCGACATTGAGGAATATATGCCCTTTGAAGATGAGGTCGCAATCATCTGCAATGAGGAGGGCAAGGTCAACGGACTGCCCCCGAATCGGGCGGTTTATGAGGAGAACTCCCGTGAGATGCAGGACATCATTTGCGGGAAGTTTTTCGTTGCCTATGCTCCATTTGAGGTAGAGAGGTTCCAGTCCCTCCCGCCTGACCTTGCGGAGAAATACCGTGAGAAATTCAAGTACCCCGAACGCTTTATGAGAGTCAACAACGAGATCGTGGCAGTACCTTTCAAACCCGTCAGGGCGGACAAAGAACGCTGATCTCAATGAGAACGGGGTTCCCCCGAACGCTCTGTATTATCTTAACGAGCAGACTGTTTTTACTCCTACCGGTCAAAAACAGTAAATCGCTCGTTAGGGGAACCCCCTAATACCCCGTGCAAGAAGCACCACACATTTCAAGAGAAAGGATGAAATCCATTTATGAAAAGAACGATCAAGAAGCAGTTTTGGTTTTCCCGTGACGAAGCGCAGGACTTGCAGAAAAAAGCAAAGAAAACCTGCCTGTCTGAAGCGGCACTCGTCCGTCTGCTTCTCCGTGGATATGAGCCGAAGGAGAAGCCCGATGACCGTTTCTACGATGCGATGCGGGAGTTCTCCGCCATCGGCAATAACATCCATCAGATCTCCGTTAAGGCAAATGCCCTCGGCTTTATCGACACGCAGAAGCTGAACAGTGAGTTGGATCGCCTGCACAAGTTTCAGGCAGATATGGAGCGTCAGTTTCTTCGTCCCGGTGAGAGCAACCTGAAATGGCAGTAAGTAAGCTGTGGCCGGTCACGGTTCGCCTTGCGACCGTTCTCGACTACGCTTCCAATCCTGAGAAAACCACAAAGTCAAAGTCCAAGTACAGCGACGCCGATTATCAGGCACTCCGTGATGTTGTCGCCTATGCAAAGGACGGAGAGAAAACAGAACGGGAGTTGTTCTGTGAGGGCATCCACTGTAACCCGCAAACTGCTCGTGAGCAGTTCATCACGGTGAAAGAGCAATTCGACAAGCCGGATGGCATCCAAGCCTATCACGGTTATCTCAGCTTTGAGGAAACCGACATCACACCGGAGCTTGCACAGCAGGTCGGTATGGCATTCGCAGAAAGAATGTGGGGCGACCGTTTTCAAGTCCTTGTGACCACTCACCTGAATACGGAGCATCTTCACTGCCACTTCGTTGTGAACTCCGTTTCGTTCAGGGACGGCAAGCGATTGCAGAACAAAGAGAAAGCGTGGTGGTACTTCCGCCATATTGCCGATGAGGTCTGCTTGGAGCACGGACTGTCCGTGGTACAGAACCCGGAAGCCTATCAATCGCCCCGCATCCTGACGCAAAAGGACAAAGCTGGTATGCCTACACGCTATAACCTCGCCCGTGCCGCCTTGGATGAAGCCATTGCAATGAGCCACAATCTTCGGCAGCTTGAATATCATCTGTCTGAGATGGGATACACCCTCGGCTCCAATCCCAAGCGGAAGTATTGGACAATTAGGGGCAAGGGTGATGAACGCCCGATCCGATTGCACAGGCTCGGTGAGGAATACACCAAAGAGCGCATTACACAGCGGCTCATTGAAAACCGTGATAACATCGACTTCGAGCCGTTTCAGCCTAAAACCTACCGACCGAAGCAATACCGGCTCAGAACACGGAGCGACAGAATTGGAAAAGTCGGCGGTCTATATGGGCTGTACCTTTACTACTGCTACCGGCTCGGCTATCTGCCGAAGTACAAGGCAGGACAACAGAATCACGCACGAGTTCACTATCTTTTCAAAGAGGATCTGATGAAGATAGATGAACTCACCAAACAAGTCACACTGCTCGGCAAGCACCACATCGGTACAGACGAGCAGCTTTTTTCATATCAGCACTCGGTCGAGGAGCAAATCAAGACCTTAACTGCCGACAGAACGCACCTCCGAAATGAAATACGAAAAGTGAACATCACAGATGCAGAGCTGTCACAGGCAAAGGCAAGTATCTCGCTTCTTACCGAGAAGCTGAAAGAACTCCGCAAGGAGGTCAAGCTCTGTCAGGACATCGCCGTCCGTTCCAAGGTTATCGAGGAAAAGGTGGATGCAGTCCGGGCAGAGGAAGAAAAATCAAAACGAAAGGAGAACCGCAACTATGAACAACGGCGGTGATGCGGCTGAGCAGGTCGTCAGGCTCTCGCTTGAAGGCTTTGAAGTTGCCGCAAAACTTACAGGCTCGGCGGCAAAGAATGTCGCCCTGCTTCTCGTGTCCGTGTTGAAGCAGGAACAGCAGACCAAAGGCAAGGCACGGCTCACCAATATGATCAAGTCCGGAAAGGAACTGAAAGTCTTTTCTATCCCGAACAAGGACTTGGCACAGTTCACCAAACAGGCAAAACGCTATGGCGTTCTCTATTGTGTCCTGAGAGATAAGAGCGCCAAGGGAGATGATGTACCCGTGGATATTATCGCCCGTGCAGAGGACGCTTCCAAAATTCAGCGCATTGTGGAACGCTTCGAGATCGGTAAGGTCGATAAGGCAGGCGTTATCACGCAGGCGGAGCAGGACAAAGCTGACCGTGAAGCGGTGGCACGGGAAGTGCCGACCAAAACCAAGGGCGAGATCATCGTGGAGGAAGCAATGGGAAAGCCTTTGCAGAAAGAAGGTCAGTCCCACGAAAACCCTACGGTCGCAAAGACGGAAAAAAGCCCTCCGTCCGAGCGAAGCTCCGAGATCAGCGGTACGGCTACTGACCGGGGTACGGCAAAGCAGGCAGATAAGAAGCCTTCCGTAAGAGAAAAGCTGGAACGCTACAAGGCTGCTGCAAAAGCTGACAAGGAAGCAGACCGTGCCGAGCCTGCGCTTTCCAAGGAGAAAAGCAAGACTCCAGAACCGAACCGTCAGACGGTTCACACCCAGCCGAAAAAGCATAAGAAATCGAAAGAGAGGTAATCAGCTATGACGAACAATTTCACCCCCAAGAAATCCGGGACTGCGGCTCGTCCGCAACTCTCCACGGAGGAATACGCCGCCAAGAAAAAGGCGGAGAAGGATGCCGTGTATCAGATGATCGACGATACCGCTACTGAGATCGTCAGCGACCCCGACAAGTTCAGGGCATATCTCGATACGCAGGCACGAATGGATCGCTACTCTGCCGCCAACGCTCTGCTCATTTATAAGCAGCAGCCGCAGGCGACGCAGCTCAAGGATTTTCGTGATTGGCAGGAGGACGGCGTGAAGGTCAACAAGGGTGCCAAGAGCCTGTCCATTCTTGAACCTGTTGAATACACCAAGAATGACGGCTCTACCGGCATTGCCTACAATGTCAAGAAGGTATTTGATGTGGCGCAGACCAGCGGCAAGAAGCCTGCTGCACCTACCCTTGACCGTGACCCCCGAAAGCTCGTTGCCATTATGCTCGACACGGCTCCCATTGATGTGAGCACTGTGGAGGAGCTGCCTTCTCCCAATATGGGAGCGTTCTATAAGAACGAGGATCAGACCCTCTATATCAAGCGGGACATTGGGGACAGCGTTGCACTCTGCCAGTGCGTGGCACAGGAACTTGGTCACGCTCAGCTTGCAATGAACTGCGAAGCATACAGCCGCAGGGATATGGGCTTTTCTGCCGTTTGCGTCGGTTATATGCTCTGCCGCAAGTTCGGAGTGGATGTGAAGAACTTCGCCATTGACCGCATCCCGGAAGAACTGGCGGGCAAGTCCCCCAAGGAAATTCGTGCGGAGCTTTCCAAGACCCGTTCTGCGATGAGCGAGATCGGCTCTCGTGTGTCGGAGGAAATCTACCGTCGCCGAGCAGACCGAAGCAAAGATCAGGAAAGATGAGGTGTGAGCGATGAAAGAGGAACGCTATCACATCGCCTTGGACGATTATGAACACGGCGTAGTGATTCGAGCTTTGAACGATACCAAAACCGAACTGATGAATGAGGGTAAATCCACCGATGCCGTGGACGATCTTATCATCAAGGTCGGGTATGCCCCAAAGAAAAAGTTCAAGGTAGTGGAAAGAAAGGACTGCTCCTGTCGTGAATCGAGATAACGACAGACAGACCTCCATCATTCTCGCCGTACTCGGCATCCTGCCGATTGTGTGGCTCGGACTTCTCATTGCGCCGTCTGTGAAGGGTGGCTTGCCGGAGATACTGCCGAGCTTGATGAATGTGATGAGCGACCCGTTTCATATAGTGCTTTGCGAGGACAGTGTAAAAACTGTCCTCGTTTTGCTTCTCTGCTATGGAATGGGCATCGGTATCTACTTCTCTACACGCAGGAACTACCGACGCCGGGAGGAACACGGCAGCGCAAAATGGGGCAATGCCAAAGCCGTGGACAAGAAATACCGGCAGAACCCACCGTCCGAAAACAAGCTGATGACGCAGGCAGTCCGTATCGGACTCAACGGCAAGAAACACCGCCGCAATCTGAACACCCTTGTCTGCGGCGGTTCCGGTGCCGGTAAGACCCGCTTTTACTGCAAACCGAATCTGATGCAGGCGAACACCAGCTTCGTGATTCTTGACCCGAAGGGCGAGATCGTCCGGGATGTGGGAAATCTGCTGGAGAAAAAGGGCTATGAGATCAGAGTTCTCGACCTGATCTCAATGGAAAAGAGCCACTGCTACAACCCGTTTGTCTATCTCCATTCGGACAACGATGTGCAACGGCTTGTGACAAATCTGTTCAAGAGCACAACGCCAAAGGGGTCACAAAGTAACGACCCTTTTTGGGACACCTCAGCTTCAATGCTGCTGTCTGCTCTCGTCTATTATCTTCACTACGAAGCGCCGGAGGATGAACAGAACTTTGCAATGGTAATGGAGATGCTGCAAGCGGCTGCCATCGACAATGAGGAAGATCCACGACCCTCGCCGCTGGACTGCCTGTTTGCCGATTTGGAGTTGGACAGACCCGACCACATCGCTCTGAAATACTATCGGTCTTACCACACCGGTTCGGCAAAGACGCTGAAATCCATTCAGATCACCCTTGCCGCAAGGCTTGAAAAGTTCAACTTGGAGAGCTTGGCGGCACTGACCTGTACCGATGAGCTTGACCTTGCTTCTATGGGCGAAAAGAAAGTGGCATTGTTCGCTATTATCCCGGACAACGATTCGAGCTTCAATTTCTTGGTCAGCATCCTTTATACCCAGCTATTTCAGCAGCTTTTCTTTTCCGCTGACCATATTCACGGCGGCGCATTGCCAATTCCCGTTCACTTCCTAATGGACGAGTTCGCCAATGTCAGCCTGCCGGACGACTTCGATAAGATCCTTTCCGTTATGCGTTCCCGTAGCGTGTTTGTGTCCATCATTCTTCAGAACTTGGCACAGCTCAAGGCACTGTTTGAAAAGCAGTGGGAATCCATCGTCGGCAACTGCGATGAGTTCCTCTACTTGGGTGGCAACGAGCAGTCCACCCACAAATATGTGAGCGAATTGCTGGGCAAGGAAACCATCGACACGAACACTTACGGAAAGAGTTCCGGGCGAAGCGGAAACTATTCCACCAACTATCAGATCAGCGGTCGAGAGCTTCTGACCCCGGATGAGGTTCGTATGCTTGATAACCGCTACGCCATTCTGTTCATCCGAGGGGAACTCCCCGTGATGGACTTAAAATACGACATTCTCAAGCACCCCGCCGTTGACCTGACTGCCGACGGAAAAGGCGGCGTCTATCAGCACGGCAAGGTCACAAGTAATGTTGCGACCATTGAGGTGCAGTACCTCGACCCCGATACTCTGCCGGATACAGAGGTATCGGAAACCACCTATGAGCTGCTGTCCGATGAGGATTTCAACTCGGAAACCAACAACAATACAACAACAAAATTACGGAGGTAAATAATATGAACATTTTTAAGAAGAACACCGAGAAGCATACCGAAAAGCTGCCTATGACCGGCAAGGTTAAGAAGGGCTTCCGCATTTACTGCACCGCCGTTATGGGTGCAGCACTCGTCCTCGGCACTTCGGTTACGGCGTTTGCCGCCAACGACCCCATTACCGTTATCAACAATCTGTCTACCTTTATCTTCGGGCTGATCCGTGCCATCGGGCTTATCCTGTTGGGCTTCGGTGTTGTGCAGGTCGGTCTGTCCCTGAAATCCCACGACCCCTCTCAGAGAGCGAACGGTTTCCTGACCCTTGCAGGCGGCGTCATCATCACCTTTGCAAAGGAAATCCTCGACCTGATTGTCGGCTAAGAAATTTCACACCGAGGGGTGTTCCCGAAAAAGCGGGAGCACCCCTTAACTCTATGAAAAGGAGGTGCTTTTCGTGAGCGACAACTGGGTCGTACAAAACCTTGAAAACGCATTGGAAACTTGGAACGAGAAGCTGGCTGAGATTTGGCAGCTTATCACGACAACGCCGCAGGACTTCAAAGGCGGTGGGATATGGGGCGTGATCGTCAACATCAACGGCGCAGTGCAGTCTATCGGACTTGCACTCCTTGTGCTGTTCTTTGTTGCCGGTATGGTCAAAACCTGCGGCTCGTTCACAGAAGTCAAGAAACCGGAACACGCTCTGAAGCTGTTCGTTCGCTTTGCCATCGCCAAGGGTGCCATCACCTACGGTATGGAGCTGATGCTTGCCCTGTTTAATATCATCCAAGGCACGATCTCGACGATAATGGGTTCGGCGGGTTTCTCAACGCCACAGCAAACAGTCTTGCCGCCTGAATTGATTACCAGCGTTGAGGAATGCGGATTCTTTGAAAGCATACCGCTATGGGCTGTCACGCTCATCGGAGGGCTGTTCATCACCGTAATGTCATTCATCCTGATAATGACCGTGTACGGGAGATTTTTTAAGCTCTATATGTATACGGCACTTGCGCCCATTCCGCTTTCCACCTTCGCCGGTGAACCGAGTCAGAATGTGGGCAAGTCCTTCATCAAAAGCTACTGCGCCGTTTGCTTGGAGGGGGCAGTGATCGTGCTGTCCTGCATTATCTTCTCGCTTTTTGCGTCCTCACCACCCGTGGTCAATCCCGATGCGGCGGCGGTCACGCAGGTGTGGAGTTATATAGGCGAACTGCTCTTTAATATGCTCGTTCTCGTTGGCTCGGTCAAGATGAGCGACCGCATTATCCGAGAGATGATGGGACTGTAAGGAGCGCACTATGAAAAACAACACCAAAATCTATAACCGCTTCAAGGGGTTTACCCTTGAGGACTGCGATTGTCGATATTGTCTGTACTATGGTGGCAGACGCAAAGGCAAGGTGAACTGCCTTGCGGATGAATGCGTCTGTGCCGAGGAAATCCGTCAGGCAAAGGAAAGCTATCGCAGAGAAAGGAGCTTCAATGGAAGTTAAGATCAACCGAGAAATCCGCAACTATACGGAGGCAATGTTCTTTGGACTGTCTATGCGACAGTTCATTTTTTCTGCCTGCGCCTGCGTGGTGGCAGTGGGACTCTATTTCCTGCTCAAGCCATATGTCGGCACGGAAACCGTATCGTGGATGTGCATTTTGGGAGCCGCACCCTTTGCGGCTCTCGGCTTTATCAAATACAACGGAATGACGGCGGAAAAGTTCGTATGGGCTTGGTTCAAATCCGAGTTTCTGATGCCAAAGAAACTGACCTTCCGTTCCACCAACACCTACTACGAAATGATGAAGCCTGAAATGGAACACAAGCAAAAGGAGGTATTGAAAGCCAATGATTAAAACGCTTCGCAACCTGCTCAAACAGGATAAAGAACGATTTGTTGTGCCGAGGGGCGTCCAGGATGTGATCCCCATCAAGGCGATTTACGATGACGGTATTTTTCAGGTGGGTAGAGATAAGTTCTCCAAGACCTATAAGTTCAGCGACATCAACTATGCTGTCGCCAGTCGTGAGGATAAGGAAGCTATGTTCCTTGAGTATTCGGAGCTACTCAACAGCCTTGACAGCGGTGCAACCACCAAGATCACCATTAACAACCGCCGTTTGAACCGTGCAAACTTTGAGAAAACCATTCTTCTCCCCCTGAAGGGCGATGCTCTTGACGAGTACCGTGAGGAGTACAATCGGATGCTCCTTGATAAAGCAACCGGTGCAAACGCTATCATTCAGGAGAAGTACATCACCATTTCGGTGTGCAAGAAGAATGTGGAGGAAGCGAGAAACTACTTTGCCCGTGTGGGTGCTGACCTAATCGCCCACTTCGGGCGGCTTGGCAGTAAGTGCGTGGAGCTGGAGCCGGACGAACGACTCCGCATTTTCCACGACTTTTACCGTGCCGGTGAAGAAACGGAGTTCCGCTTCGACATCAAGGAAACCCGCAGAAAGGGTCACGACTTCAAGGATTTCATCTGCCCTGATTCGATGGAGTTTACGGGCGACTATTTCAAGATCGGAGAGCGTTACGGCAGAGTGCTGTTTCTGCGAGAATACGCTTCTTATATCAAGGACAGTATGGTTGCGGAAATGACCGATCTCAACCGTAATCTGATGATGTCCATTGATGTTATCCCCGTACCCACGGATGAAGCCGTGCGAGAAGCCGAAAGCCGTCTGCTTGGTGTTGAAACCAATGCGACCAACTGGCAGCGTCGGCAGAATGCCAACAACAACTTTTCTGCCCAGCTTCCCTACGACATTGAGCAACAGCGCAAGGAAATGAAAGAGTTCCTTGACGACCTGACGACCCGTGACCAGCGAATGATGTTTGCCGTTCTGACGATGGTTCACACGGCGGACACCAAGGAGCAACTTGACAATGACACAGAAGCTCTGCTTACCACAGCAAGAAAGCACCTTTGCCAGTTCGGTATTCTCAAGTTCCAGCAGCTTGATGGACTGAATACGGCGATGCCCTTCGGTGTCCGCAAGATTGAGTCGTTCCGTACTCTGACCACAGAGAGCCTTGCGGTCTTTATCCCGTTCCGTGTGCAGGACATTTGCCACACCAACGGCGTTTACTATGGTCAGAATGTCATTTCCAAAAATATGATTATCGCAGACCGCAGACAGCTCCTCAACGGCAACGAGTTTATTCTCGGTGTTTCGGGCGGTGGTAAGTCCTTTACCGCAAAAGGCGAGGTCATCAATCAAGTGCTTGCCGGCAACGCAGACATCATTATCATTGACCCGGAGCGAGAGTATTCGCCCCTTGTGCGGGCGCTGGGCGGCGAGATCATTAACATCTCAGCCACTTCTCCCACCCACATCAATGCGATGGATATGAACCGGGAGTACGGCGACGGCGCAAACCCCGTTATTCTGAAATCCGAGTTCATTATGTCCCTGTGCGAACAGCTCATCGGAGGAAACAACCTCGGCGCAGTGCAGAAATCTATCATTGACCGCTGTACGGCAAGCGTCTACCGCACCTATCAGCAGAACAACTACACCGGCGAGGTGCCGACCTTGCAGGACTTCCGGGCGGAGCTTCTCAAGCAATCCGAACCCGAAGCGCAGGAAATCGCTCTTGCCATTGAGCTGTTTACCAATGGCTCTCTGAACACCTTTGCAAAGAAAACCAATGTGAACACGGACAATCGCCTAATTTGCTATGACATTCTTGACCTCGGCAAGCAGCTTATGCCCATCGGTATGCTGGTCGTCCTCGACTCTATCCTGAACCGTATTACGCAGAACCGAGCCAAGGGCAAAAACACCTTCATCTTCATTGATGAGATCTACCTTCTGTTCCAGCACGAGTACAGCGCAAACTTCCTGTTCACCCTTTGGAAGCGTGTGCGAAAGTACGGCGCTTATGCGACCGGCATCACGCAGAATGTGGACGACCTGCTTCAGTCCCACACGGCAAGAACGATGCTGGCAAACTCCGAGTTCATCGTGATGCTCAATCAGGCATCCACAGACAGATTGGAACTTGCGAAGCTGCTGAACATCTCGGACACCCAGCTTTCCTATATCACCAATGTGGATGCCGGTCACGGACTGATCAAAGTCGGCTCCAGCCTTGTACCGTTTGCCAATAAATTCCCCAAGAACACGAAGCTCTATAAGCTGATGACCACCAAACCGGGCGAGGGTGCTTAAATTCTTCAAAAAAGGTATTGACTCTGACGCTGCGTAATGGTTTATGCTATAATTACCACGAAGGAGGATGATACCAATGATGACCGTCAATGAGGTGAGCAAGCTCACGGGGGTTAGCATTCGTGCCTTGCAGTACTATGACAAAATCGGTTTACTGCATCCGGCGGAATATACCGAAGCAGGCTATCGGCTGTATGACGATACAGCTCTGGAGCGCTTGCAGCAAATATTGCTGTTCCGTGAGCTTGAATTCTCTCTCAAAGAGATTCAGTCCATTCTTCAAAGTCCGGACTTTGATAGGGATCGGGCATTAGATCAGCAAATATGCTTGCTCACATTGAAAAAAGAGCATATCGAAAACCTTATCACCTTCGCTCGTGGACTAAAACAGGTTGGAGGAATGAATATGGACTTTTCTGCATTTGATACGGCAAAGATGGATGAATACGCTACGAAAGCAAAAGAAAAGTGGCAACACACCAATGCCTATCAGGAATATACGCAAAAGAACAAGGGGCGCTCTAAGGATGCAGAAGAAGCGCTTGCAAGAGGAGTGATGCTGATCTTCTCTGATTTTGGCAAATGCAAGGATGGCGATCCTGCATTGCCGGAAGCGCAAGCCTTGGTGAAGCGCTTACAGGCATATATCTCAGAGAATTATTATCAATGCACCCCTGAAATACTGCAAACTCTTGGTGCAATGTATGGAGCTGGAGGTGAATTTACCGAGAATATTGATAAAGCAGGTGGGGAAGGAACTGCAAAATTTGTCGAGCGTGCAATCTCTATCTACTGCAAATAAACAAGACAAACCTTATAGGCACTCGCTGACTTCAGCGGGTGCCTACTCGCTTTATGAAAGGAAACGCAATGAAAAAGAAAATCTGTGTAATTCTTATTGCAGTGCTTGTAGCCGTCCTCGGCACGAGCACCTTTTTTATTATCGATCACTACAAGGAGTCGAATAAGCAAGCTGCGCTTTATGGCGAGCTGGCTGAACTTGTAGACGCTGCGGCACAGACGGATGCTGCAACGGAACCGGCGGAGCAGATTCCATACTCCGAGGAAAAGATGCTTCTGCCGGAGCTTGCAGAGCTTTATCAGCAGAACGGCGATTTGGTGGGCTGGATCAGCATTGCAGATACCAACATCAATTATCCCGTGATGCAGTCGGTGAATGAGCCGAATTTCTATCTAAAGCACGGCTTTGATAAGGAATACTCCGACTATGGCTGTCCCTATGTGCAGGAGGATTGCGATGTGCAGGAGCCGTCCGACAATCTTGTCATCTATGGACACCATATGTCCAACGGTTCGATGTTTGCCCACCTTGAAAAATTCAAGAGCAAAGACTTTTGGAGTGAGCATCGGATGATCACCTTCAACACACTGACGGATAAGCAGGAGTATGAGATCGTTGCTGTATTCCGCACGGTGGTCTACACCGACAGTCCCGAAGCATTCAAGTTTTATCGCTTTATAGACGCAGAGAGTGCCAATGAGTTTGACGACTTCATTGCCAAGTGCAAGGAACTGTCTTTCTATGATACCGGCGTGACCGCCGAATACGGTGATAAGCTCATTACGCTGTCTACCTGTGAGTACAGCCGCAACAACAGCCGTCTTGTGGTCGTTGCGAAGCGCATAACGGAGGACGGTGGTGCGGATGCTGCCAAGACTCACGCCGAAGCAACGGCAGAGGGCGAACGCCCTAATTAAGCGCCTTTGTGCCAATTATGACAACGGCAACTGCCTTGCGCTGGATGACGGAGAACCCTGCGCCTGTGTGCAGAGCATCTCATACTCACTTCTCTGCAAGTATTTCCGCAAAGCTGTTTTGCCGGCAGAGCCTTTGCTGGAAGCGGACATTCTTGGCACACGCTTTGAAAAGTGCGTGTCCTGCGGTACGCCGATTATCAAGAAGGGCAACCGAAAGAAATATTGCGAGAAGTGCGCTCAAAGAGCTTACAAAGCTCAGTAGGCAGAGTACGCAAGAAGAAAACGGGCAGAGTCGAAAAATAGGCGCTGAAAAAGCCAGCAATATCAAGACTTTTCAGCTCCCGCACTTTGAGGGGTAAGGTGTTTATACCTTTACCCCTCGTTTTTAATTTAGGGGCGTTTGGGTACGCCCCGGAAAGGAGGGTTCAATGGCTGATATTAAAACGAGAGATGTCGTAAAAGGCACAATCAAGAAGATCGACAAAGCGGCAATCGCCGCAGACCGTATGCGCTCCGCCTATGTGCAGACGAAGGAAAAGGCAGAACACACAACGCACCCGGATGAGCATAATGCCGAGGAGTACGCCTACGACCGAGTGGAAGGCGGCGTTGACCGTATCACGCACGAAGCGGCGCACCAGTTTGATAAGCAGGGGCGCAAGGGACTGGAAGAAACGAAACGGAATGTGTCCAAAGCAAAGGACGGTGTTCAAAAGTTTCGTGAAAAGCGTGCTACTGAGTCGATGAAAAGGCAGACTGTCCGCACCTCCGGGAATAAGACCATCAAGGCGGTCGAGCAAACGGAAAAGACGATCAAACAGTCTGCCAGTTCTGCCGGTAAGAAAACCATCAAGACTGCCGGGAAAGGCACAGCCAAAGCCGCACAGAGGTCGGTCAAGACCACGAAAACGGCAATCAAGACCACACAGCAGGCGGCAAAGGCGGCGCAGAAAACCGCACAGGCTACGGTGAAAGCATCGCAGAAAGCGGCACAAGCCGCCAAAGCCACTGTCAAAGCAACGGTTGCCGGTGTAAAAGCTGCCGTTAAAGCAACGATTGCCGCAGTCAAAGCAATCATAGCGGCGACAAAAGCACTGGTTGCCGCTATCGCTGCAGGCGGCTGGGTTGCCGTTGCAGTCATTGTCGTAATTTGCCTGATTGCTCTGATTTGCGGCTCGGTTTTCGGAATATTCTTTTCCGGCGAGGATTCCGGAACGGGAATGTCGATGCAGACTGCCGTGCAGGAAATCAACGCTGATTACGATGCCAAGATGGAAGCGGAGAAAAACTCGGTAGCCTATGATAATATGGAGATCAGCGGCGGTCGAGCCGTGTGGAAGGATGTGCTTGCGGTCTATGCAGTCAAGACGAATACAGACAAGGACAACCCGCAGGAGGTTGCCACGATGGACGAGAGCAAGAAGCAGATCCTCTCGGACATCTTTTGGGAGATGAACTCCATATCCTCCCGCAGTGAAAGCCACTCGGAAACGGAAATTACCGAAACGGACGACGGAAACGGCAACATCGTTCAGACGGAAACGACAGTCACAAAAACAACGCTTTATATCACCGTTTCTCATTTGACGGTGGATGAGATGGCTGACTTGTACGGCTTTGACGCAGAACAGCGGGAGTATCTTGCCGAGCTTCTCAAGGACAAAAACAATTCCCTTTGGGCGGCGGTACTTTACGGTATCCGATACAGTGACGATCAGATCGTCACCGTGGCGCTTTCACAGGTCGGCAATGTAGGCGGCGAACCGTACTGGTCTTGGTACGGCTTCGGAAGCCGTGTGGAATGGTGTGCTTGTTTTGTAAGCTGGTGCGCCGATCAGTGCGGCTATATTGACACCGGTGTTGTACCCAAATATGCAGGCTGCGTGAACGGCGTCCAGTGGTTCAAAGATCGTGGACAGTGGATCGACGGTTCTGCCGAGCCTGTTCCCGGAATGATTATTTTCTTTGATTGGGATAACAAGGGTTCGTCGGGTCCGCAGGATGGACAATCCGACCACACCGGTATTGTCCAAAAAGTCGAAAACGGTATCGTTTATACCGTTGAGGGAAACTCCGGTGATAGCTGTCGGGTAAACCAGTACAGCGTAGGTCACTACGAAATTCTCGGATACGGGGTACCGCAATATTAAAATAGGTGGCTATGGGCTTTATTGTCCCATAGCCACCTATTTTTCTTTTTTGTTTAGAATTTGATCCGGGATAATTGAGGTGTTCAGCAAATCACCCGGCTCAACCTTCAGCGCATCAGCAATATTAAATAGAACCTCTACGGAAAAGGGTCTGACGATATTCGGTGCTTCGATTGCGCTAAGATGCGAACGGCTCATCATCGCCTCTGCCGCAAGCTGCTCCTGCGACATTCCTCGCATTTTACGAAGAACTGAAATTGTGATTCCCAGTTGAATAAATCTATCTCTATTTTTGAAGTCAATTTCTTTGCTCATTTGCTCCACCTCGAGTCCATAATAATTATATGTTATTCTCTCTTGGCTTTCTGTTCTCAGTGTGAAGCTATTGACTTATATATAGAGCAAAAATATAATAATAAGTGCAGATGAACAATAATATGCTCATTTGCTCTACTGTTATTCTTGGTGGTGTTTGTATGACCTGTTGTTTTATCGGGCATAGGAGAATTAAGTATAAAAAAGAGCTTGCAAGTCGATTGCGGGACAATATTTGCTATCTGCTTGAGCAGGGCGTAGCAACCTTTCTGTTTGGAGATCATTCCGAATTTAATACTCTCTGCTACAAGGTGGTTTCAGAACTAAGAGAAGTTTATCCCCAAATTCGCAGAATACACTATCGGACGGATTATCCTGATGCAGACGCTTATACGATGCAGTTCCTATTAGATGGATATGAGGACAGTATTTGCCCTGACGGAGTTGCTGCTGCCGGGAAAGCTGCTTATGTGGAACGCAATCAAGCTATGATTCAGGCAAGTGACTTTTGCGTCTTTTACTTTAATAACGAATACCTTCCGGCGAGTCGAAAAGAGTCGAAAAAAGCAATAACAAGCTATCAGCCCAAAAGCGGAACCGGGGTTGCCTTTGACTATGCAAAAGCGCACGGAAGAACAATCATTAACCTATACGAAGAAGATGAACACTGCAATTAAGCATCGAATCTATTTGGATTCGTCTTTTTTGTGACATTTATATCCGAAGTCCCGTGCTTTACAACAAACACCTTTTGAGTTATTTGCATCATTGGAGCAGCCGGAAACGGCTGCTTTTCCTTTACGCTGATGAAGGGTGATAAGGCTATCGAGTGCTGTAAAGTATGTACCAATAGCAGCCTGCTCACTAATGTTTGACGGGATGGAGAACACAGTTTTGGACACCAATTTCCAATCTGCCCTCGGCATTTTCGTCCCGGTCGATTGATTAGCTACTTCATCGAATTGCCGGCTCTGAATCAATCGATATAGAAAGCTGCTATCAGCATTTTGAGGCTGTAATACCCAAAAATCGCCCACAGCAAGCCCATCAAATGTGGGCAAAAGCCAGTTTTGCAAGTACGGGCGGAGTTTTCCGTAAAGGACATCACCTTGATGAAATGCGATGCCTGATTTGATACTTTGCTTGGCGTAGATGTCTTTGTTGAGCCGACCTGTCCCTGACACTATATCCTCATATTCAACTCTTGGAAGGGTATCATCGGAGCATATTACCGATGATCGCACAGCGATTTCTTCAAACTTACGCTGTTCCCAAGAGGATGTATAAAAAGGATGGATCAGTTGGACAGACAGAGAAATATCCGGGGTTGAATGCGAAAAAGGCTGTCGTTGATGAAGGGTGATAAGGTGGTCAAGCTGGCTGAAGTAGCTGGCAATGAGTTGCTGTTCTTTCATTGCTGAAGGGTAACTCACGCTTGTTTTTTGAATGTTGCTGCGACTTAAAGAGAGCACTTTTATGCCCTGCATTAGAGGAAGAAGCTGGTGGTGGTAAGCATTGGAATTGAGGTAGTAACCGAGGTACCCCAACGCCATTCTGTTCCGAGGGCGGCACACCATTGTATGTAACCCCGATACTATGGCGCTACCTTGCAAATTACCTATTTCACAGGCTTTTCCGGTCGTTTCATCTTCTGCGGTATCAGCGATAATAACATCACCATCCTGCAATAAAGCCCCATTGAAATCCTCTCTGCACCTATGCGGGATGCGAGGAATATCGTCCTTCTGAACATCCAGCACAGAGTCATACTTTATCAGCACATCACCATAATGAACATTCAGGACAGTTCCTTCATCATAACTCAGTTCGGCACGGGAAAGTGTGTTATTCGGGACAGTGCAATCAAACACTTCACCAAACTTACGCTGTTCCCAAGCTATCCGGTCGCAGGCGAACTTATTCAGGTGTGAAATATGGGAACTAAGTTTGAAATATCGGGATTTATAGTTGATATTTCGGGATTATGTGCTATAATATAAGTTGTGTTTTAGCACTTACTCGCAGGTTGAGAGAAAGGAATGATACGATGGCTGTAAGCTATAAAAAACTTTGGCACATTCTGCTTGATCGAGATATGAAGAAAAGAGATTTGCAGGAAGCTGCTGGACTCACTAAATACGCAATCAATAAGCTCAGTCGTGATGAAAATGTAAGTACTGAAGTGTTGGGGAAAATCTGCTCAGCTTTGAATTGCACGACCGATGACATTATGGAGTTTGTTCCCGACGAGAAGTGAGTCCGTTTTATGGGACACTAATTGTTGTATCATAACAGTGGGGTAGTATATCTCCCTTAGAAAATGAAAAAGGATGGGTTCACAGGATGAATAAGCAACAGCTTGCTCAGAAAATATGGGCTTCCGCAAACCAAATGCGTTCCAAAATCGAAGCGAATGAATATAAGGATTACATACTTGGCTTTATCTTTTACAAGTATCTATCTGATAAAGAAATCAAATTCTTGAAGGAAAATGACTATGACGACGAACTTCTGAAAACCGTATCAGAAGAAGATGACGAAACGGTTAAGTGGGTTCAAGAGAATATCGGCTACTTTATTGCCTATAAAGACCTCTTTTCTACTTGGCTCTCGATGGGTAAGGACTTTGATGTTTCAAATGTCCGTGATGCACTCTCTGCGTTCAGCCGGTTGATTTCCAACACGCACAAAAAGGTGTTTGATAAGGTGTTCGACACTTTGCAAACAGGTCTTTCCAAACTTGGCGATAGCTCCGGTTCGCAAACAAAAGCAATCAGCGGGCTTCTGACGCTGATAAAGGATATTCCTATGGACGGCAAGCAGGACTACGATGTTCTCGGCTTTATCTACGAATATCTTATCAGTAACTTTGCGGCTAATGCCGGAAAGAAGGCAGGCGAGTTCTACACCCCGCACGAGGTATCTCTGCTGATGTCTGAAATCGTTGCAAGCCACTTGAAGGGCAAAAGCGAAATCAAAATTTACGACCCGACAAGCGGTTCGGGATCGTTGCTTATCAATATCGGTCAGAGCGTTGCCAAATATATGACCGATGACAACAACATCAAATACTTCGCTCAGGAATTGAAGGAGAACACCTACAACCTGACCCGGATGAATTTGGTTATGCGTGGCATCAAACCGGATAATATCGTCACTCGTAACGGCGATACTCTTGAGGAGGATTGGCCGTACTTTGACGAAAATGATCCGGTGAATACCTATAATCCTCTCTATGTGGATGCGGTCGTGTCCAATCCGCCGTATTCGCAGGCTTGGGACCCGTCCAACAAAGAGGGTGATCCTCGTTATGCTCGTTTTGGACTTGCTCCCAAAGGAAAAGCCGACTATGCTTTCCTGCTTCACGATCTGTTCCATATCAAGCCGGACGGCATTATGACAATCGTTCTTCCCCACGGCGTACTGTTCCGTGGCGGTGAGGAAGGTGAAATCAGAAAGAACCTGATTGAGAATAACCATATCGACGCCATTATCGGACTTCCTGCAAATATCTTCTTCGGGACAGGAATACCCACCATCATTATGGTGCTGCGCCAAAAGCGCGAGAATACCGATGTCCTTATCATCGATGCATCCAAGGGCTTTATCAAAGAGGGTAAGAATAACAAGCTCCGTGCGTCTGACATTAAACGCATAGCAGATACCTTTATAAAGCGTGAAAGCATTCCGAAGTTTTCACGAGTAGTCAGTCGTGAAGAAATTCGCAGCAATGATTATAACTTGAACATTCCTCGCTATGTTGATTCCTCTGAAGCTGCCGAGCATTGGGATGTCTATGCGTCTATGTTTGGCGGTATCCCGACAGCAGAAATTGACGAGATGAGCGAATTCTGGACGGCGTTCCCTGCACTGAAAAAGGCGTTGTTCACCGAGAGTGGCATTCCTTATGTGAATGTGTCTACCCCTGATATTAAGAGTGCCATCAAGAGCCATCCTGATGTGGTCGGCTTTGAGAATGCTTTTAACGCTGCCTTTTCCACTTTTCCGGCGTTCCTGAAAGAAGAACTTATCGACCGGATGGGAAGCATCGAAATCTCTAAGGCTGAAACCGTTCTAAGTGCTGATATTTTCGAGCGATTGAAGGAAATTCCTCTTATCGACAAATATGCGGCGTTCCAGCTTCTTGACGACGATTGGACAGGTATTTCCATCGACCTCGAAATGTTGCAAACCGAAGGCTTTGTTGCAACAAAGAAGGTCGATCCGAACCTTGTCATCAAGAAAAAGGACGGTAAAGATCAGGAAGTTCAAGAGGGCTGGGTAGGTCATATTATCCCGTTCGACTTGGTTCAGGCGACTTTGCTCTCCGCAGAAACGGACGAGCTTCACGGTTTGGAAAGCCGTTTGGCGGAAATCCCTTCTGAGTATGAGTCTATCCTTGATGAAATGACAGAGGAGGATAAAGAGAGCTGCAACGATGTTCTCACCGAGGAAGGCGATGCTTTCGTTCCGAAAGAAGTATCCAAAAAGATTAAGGAACTGAAGAAAGACCGTTCTCCTGAAAGCGTTGCGCTTCGTACACTCTTAGAAAAGGTTGAGTCTTTGATCAAGAGCGAGAAAGAAATCAAGGCGGAGATCAAGGCAAAGAGTGCTGCGTTGCAGGCAAAAACAAAGGATACGATTGAAAGTCTGAGCGATGAGCAGGCTTTGGATTTGCTCGAAAAGAAGTGGATTGCTCCTCTCATTGAGAGCATTCACAAACTGCCTGATACCGTAATCGACAGCTTGGTGAGCAAAATTCAAGCCCTTCAAAACAAGTATGCTACAACTTTCTTCGAGGTCGAACAGCAGATCAGCGAAACCGAAGCAACGCTTTCGGGAATGATCGATGACCTTGAGGGTAATGAGTATGATATGCTGGGACTTAAAGAGTTGAAGAAATTGCTGGGAGGTAGTGCAGAATGACGAAAAAATCAGATGCTCCCGCAATTCGCTTCAAAGGATTCTCAGACGCTTGGGAACAGCGTAAGTTGGGTGAACTCGTTGATAGAGTAGTTCGCAAGAATACAAACAACGAATCTACGCTACCATTAACAATCTCAGCGCAATATGGTTTGGTTGACCAAATCACATACTTTAATAACCGTGTTGCAAGCCGAGATGTGAGCAACTATTACTTAGTGCTGAACGGCGAATTTGCCTACAACAAAAGCACCTCTGATGGCTATCCATTTGGTGCGGTCAAAAGACTTGATCTGTACGAAAAAGGCGTGCTATCAACGCTTTACATCGTTTTTGCTCCCAAGAAAGAGCAGCAGATTGATTCGGATTATCTGACCGTTTTCTTCGATACAGATAGGTGGCACAAAGGTGTTGCTGAGAGAGCTGCCGAGGGTGCAAGGAATCACGGGCTTCTCAATATTTCTGCCGAGGATTTCTTTGATATAGACCTTTCTGTACCTAAAGATATTGTAGAGCAAAAGCAAATCGGGGCGTTTATTCGTCAGCTCGACAACCTTATCACCCTTCATCAGCGTAAGTTTGAAAAGTTGACGAATGTGAAAAAGTCGATGCTCGAAAAGATGTTCCCTCAAAATGGCAGCAGTTACCCCGAAATTCGCTTTAAGGGATTTACTGACCCTTGGGAACAGCGTAAGCTCGGTGATATGATGAATGTCACATCTGTTAAGCGCATCCATCAATCAGACTGGACAGACAGTGGAGTAAGGTTCCTTAGAGCAAGAGATATTGTTGCTGCTGCAAAGAACGAGGAGCCGGATGACTATCTCTATATTTCAAAAGAGAAGTACGAAGAATACAGTGCATTGTCGGGAAAAGTCAGTGTTTCAGATTTGCTTGTGACGGGTGTTGGTACTATCGGAGTGCCTTATTTAGTAAGGAATTTGGAGCCTTTGTATTTCAAAGACGGCAATATTATATGGTTCCAAAACTCAGATAAAATAGATGGCAAGTTCCTATTTTATTCGTTCTCGGCGGAGCAGATTCAAGGCTTCATAAATGAATCAGCTGGTATCGGTACTGTTGGAACTTATACCATTGAAAGTGGGAAAAAGACTCCTATTTCGCTTCCCAATCAGATAGAACAAGCAAAAGTGGGAGAGTTTTTTCAGCAGCTCGACGACCTTATCACCCTTCATCAGCGTGAGTTGGAAAAGCTCCAAAATATCAAGAAATCTATGCTTGAAAAGATGTTCGTGTGACATCAATTTAGCAGGAAGGAGGAAATCGAATGACATTCCAAAAAGAAGCGGACTTTGAGGAAGCCCTGATTAAAGTCTTGGCGGATAAAGGCTGGGAAAAAGAAGTTATCAAGAACCCAACCGAGCAAGACCTCATCCGAAATTGGGCAAAGATCCTGTATGATAACAACCGTGGAATTGACCGCTTGAATAACTATCCTCTTACGGATGGCGAAATGCAGCAGATCATCGAGCAGATCACGGAACTTAGAACCCCGTTGAAACTCAATGGCTTTATCAACGGAAAAACTGTGTCCATCAAGCGTGATAACCCTGATGATAAGCTCCATTTTGGCACTGAAATCAGCTTGAAAATATATGATCGCAGGGAAATCGCCGCTGGACAGAGCCGGTATCAGATCGTACAGCAACCAGTCTTTCCGAGCAAGTCAAAAATGCTGAATGATCGTCGTGGCGATTTGATGCTGCTCATCAATGGTATGCCGGTCATACATATTGAGCTGAAGCGCAGCGGTGTCCCCGTCAGTCAAGCATATAATCAGATTGAGAAATACTCATTTGAGGGCGTTTTTACCGGATTGTTCTCGCTCGTTCAGGTGTTTGTTGCAATGAACCCTGAAGAAACTCGTTATTTTGCGAATCCCGGACCTGACGGAAAGTTCAATACGGATTACTATTTCCATTGGGCTGACTTCAATAATGAGCCTATCAACGATTGGAAAGCTATCGCCTCCTCGCTGCTGTCCATCCCTATGGCGCACCAGCTCATTGGTTTTTATACTGTTGCCGACAATGCTGACGGTGTTCTGAAGGTAATGCGAAGCTACCAGTATTACGCAGCCAGCGCAATTTCCGATGTTGTGTCTAAAACGAAGTGGGATAGCGGTAAGCAGCGTGGCGGCTACATTTGGCACACTACCGGCTCAGGTAAGACGATGACGAGCTTTAAGTCTGCTCAGTTGATTGCAAACTCCAATGATGCTGATAAGGTTATTTTCCTTACCGACCGTATTGAGTTAGGAACGCAGTCGCTCAAGGAATATCGGGCATTTGCGGACGAGAACGAAACCGTGCAGGCAACAGAGAACACATATGTCCTTTTGACTAAGCTGAAAAGCAACGCAACGGCAGATACCCTAATTGTTACCTCTATTCAGAAGATGAGCAATATCCGAGATGAGGACGGAGGACTTAATGCAAGCGATATTGAAATAATCAACGGCAAACGGCTTGTTTTTATTGTTGACGAGGCTCATCGTTCAACTTTTGGAGATATGCTATCCATCATCAAGGAAACATTTCCCAATGCCATCTTCTTTGGCTTTACCGGCACACCGGTGTTTGAGGAGAATGCAAAGAAAAACAATGCCCAAACAGATGTTTTTGGCAATGAACTCCATAGATATAGCATCGCTGATGGTATCAGGGATAAGAATGTGCTTGGATTTGACCCTTATAAAGTCCTGACTTTCCGTGATAAGGATGTCCGCAAGGTGGTTGCTTTGGAAAAAGCAAAAGCAGCAACCGAAGAAGAAGCAATCAGCAATCCCCAAAAGGCAAAAATATTCTATGAGTATATGGACTCATCCACCGTCAAGATGGCGGGCTTCTTGGGCGATGACGGAAAGTGGGTCAAGGGCATTGAAGATTATCTTCCAAAGACTCAGTACCTTTCCTCGGAGCATCAAAGCAAGGTTGTTGAGGATATTCAAGAAAACTGGCTTACTTTGAGTCACAACGGGAAATTCCACGCAATCTTTGCAACGAGCAGCATCCCCGAAGCAATAGACTACTATCGACTGCTGAAGGCTGCAATGCCGAAACTTAGGATCAGTTGCCTTTTTGACCCCAATATCAGCAATGAAGATGGTGACTACAAAGAATACAGAGGGCAGCCGATTGCTTTCTATAAAGAGCAAGGCTTAATCGAAATTCTTACTGACTATAATATGATGTTTGGTCAGGATTTTTCGATTGCTACACACGCTCGCTTCAAAAAAGACCTTTCTCTACGCCTTGCCCACAAAGAGCAATATAAGCGGGTCGAAAGAGAGCCTGAGAAGCAGCTCGACCTCCTGATTGTAGTGGATCAGATGCTTACCGGCTTTGACTCTAAGTGGGTCAACACGCTGTATATGGACAAGATACTGGAGTATGAGAACATCATTCAGGCATTTTCCAGAACCAACAGACTTTTCGGACCCGATAAGCCTTTTGGCATCATCAGATATTATCGCAAGCCGCATACGATGGAGCAGAATGTGAGCAAAGCTGTTAAGCTCTATTCCGGCGATAGACCGATAGGTCTGTTCGTTGAAAAACTGTCTTACAACCTCGGAAAGCTCAACGCTGTGTTTGATGATATTGCCTATTTGTTCAAGAATGCTGGTATCCCTGACTTTGAAAAGCTGCCTGCGGACGGAACCGTAAGAGCTAAGTTCGCCTCGCTGTTTAGAGATTTCAACGGATACCTTGAAGCTGCTAAAATCCAAGGATTTAGGTGGGACAAACACACCTACTCATTCAAGGACGAGGAAAGCGGTAATTCGATTGAAATTACAATGGAGTTCGATGAGAACGCATTTTTGATTTTGGCACAGCGTTATAAAGAGCTTTCCGCTGCTTCTCCCGATGATCCCGGATCACAAGACATAGATATACCATACGATCTTGTTGGATACCTGACTGAAATTGACACAGGGGTTATTGATGCCGATTATATGAACAGTCGTTTCGATAAGTACCTCAAATTGATTCGACAGGAAGGTTCTTCCGAGGAATCTATTGAGCAAGCAAAGGCAGAACTTCACAAGACTTTTGCTGCCCTAACGCAAGAGGAGCAGAAATACGCAAATATCTTTCTGCACGACATTGAGCGAGGCGATGTCATTGCCGAGGACGGAAAAACGCTTCGTGACTACATCACGGAGTATCAGTTTAGAGCAAAAGATGACCAAATTCACCGTTTTGCAACCATCTTCGGTCTTGATGAGGATAAACTCAGGAATATGATGGGGCTTAACCTGAATGAAGCGACTATCAATGAGTTTGGCAGGTTTGACGAGCTGAAAAAGAGCGTTGATAAGACCAAAGCAAAAGCGTTCTTTGAAGCATATGAACAAACCAAGTTGATTCCACCCAAGGTCAATATGAAAACGGATCAGCTTTTGCGGCAGTTTATTCTTACCGGTGGATTTGAGGTTGATATGCCGTAATGAGTGCCATCACCGCTAAAGCAAGCCGAAAAATGAAAAAATATGCGGTCTTAACAAGAGAGCCAAGGTGTTTCCTTGGCTCTTTTGATTTTTCTTGGGAACAGCGTAAGTTGGGAGATATTGCTGACATTGTGGGTGGTGGAACCCCAAGTACAGGAAATCAGAGCTATTGGGACGGTGATATTGATTGGTATGCACCTGCTGAAATTGCGGATCAAATCTATGCAAATTCGAGTCAAAAAAAGATAACCGGCTTGGGTTATGAGAATAGTTCAGCTAAAATGCTTCCTCCCGGTACAGTCCTGTTTACATCTCGTGCAGGGATCGGGAAAACAGCCATTTTAACCCGAAAAGGCTGCACTAATCAGGGATTTCAGTCCATTGTCCCACATCGTGGAGAGCTTGACTCTTACTTCATTTTTTCTCGAACCGGAGAATTAAAACGATATGGAGAGCTTGTTGGGGCTGGATCAACTTTCGTCGAGGTTTCGGGAAAGCAAATGGCTGTAATGGAGCTGATGATGCCGCCAACGATGCGAGAACAACAGACTATTGGAGGTTTCTTTCAGCAACTCGACCACCTTATCACCCTTCATCAGCGTAAATGTGCATTATTATTCAGTCCTTTTCAGGCTCTTATCTCTATGATGTTCACCACTTCAACATTTTCTTGGGAACAGCGTAAGGCTATTGATATAGCTGACTACTCGAAGGGAAATGGCTACTCAAAAGGCGATTTGACTGATGCCGGAACCCCAATTATTCTGTATGGCAGACTTTACACCAAGTACCAGTTTGCAATCAGTGAAGTGGACACTTTTGCATTTCCCCGAAATGGTGCGGTTTATAGTCAAGGAAACGAAGTCATAGTCCCGGCATCAGGGGAAACCGCAGAGGATATTGCACGAGCGTCAGCCGTTGAAAAATCAGGGGTTTTGCTGGGTGGCGACCTTAATATCCTCAGACCATTTGATTTTATAAACCCATTGTTTTTAGCTCTTGCTATCTCCAATGGAGAACCGCAAAAGGAACTTGCTAAAAAGGCACAAGGAAAGTCTGTCGTTCATATCCATAACACTGATATTCAAGAGGTGACGATAGCTTATCCTTCAAGAACAGAGCAAGACCGAATTGTCAGCGTTTTTCGCCAGCTTGACAACCTTATCACCCTTCATCAGCGTGAGTTGGAAAAGCTCCAAAATATCAAGAAATC
>OLNE01000692.1_pt1 | contig 29497 bp, 36 predicted proteins | sample 1672431 | NCBI WGS metagenome assembly OLNE01 (sample SAMEA3136685, study PRJEB25190) | human gut metagenome | reverse complement strand
TTAAAAAACGCTTTATTTTAGCGATATACCCCATCTATTTTAATATAAAGAACAATTATTGTCGATGAATTTTAGCTTGTTCCAAAAGCTTTTAAACCAGTTATTCAATCGAGATTATTTTTCTTTTTATTCTTATAAGAGGTTTCAAGTTTTGATAATCTTCTGCTTATTGTCCATTTTGGAATTCCTGTGATTTCCGACACTTCCTTTGCATTATATCCTCTATACATAAGAAAAACTATTAATTGCACTTCGAACCCTAGTTCTTTCAAAGCCTCCGCAAAGGAAATACTTGTTATTGAATTAATAAAATCATCTATATTTCTTATATCATTAAATGATTCTACTCTATTTTGTTTAGCTTCAGAAATGATTCTTTCACTATCAAAATCTACTCTTTCTTCAAATCTACGATTTGAGTTGAATTGAATTCTATCAAATTCTCGCATTACAAGTATGTTCTCAAATGACATACCATTTTTTTCCATAAATTTTTCATCTTTTTCTTTCCATTTTGCATATTCGTTTTCTGCCCTTCTATGATTATAAGCTTTGGTCATTCCTCTCTCCTTAACAATTGTTATAAGTAAAGGGATATTTCCCTCATAGTAGAGCCGATTAGAATAGCCAAGAATTGCATCGTATAAATTTTTTTAAACAATCAATTAAATAATCCCCTTTTCCTATAAAAAAAGTCTTCTGTTTAAAACAAAGACCTGTTCCTTTTTTGAAATAACTCTTCATGATTATAAAAAAGTTGATTTACGATTCAAGAATTTGAAACATATCAAATAATTTAAATTGATAAAGCTTAAATCACTATGAAAATTAAACTATTTTAATAATAAATATTTTCTCAGTTTGATTTCTAATGTATAATTGTAATTACTATAATAATGTTTATAGTGATTACTTTTATATAGATAGAGGCTAACAAATGAACAATTTTAATGAAATCAATTATATTAAAGCTACTGATTTAAGTAGAGGAAAAGCTGCAAATTGTTTAAAAATTGTACATGACACGAACATTGATACTCTTGTTTTAAAAAACAGTGAACCATATGCAGCTATTATTTCAATTGAAAAGTACAATTATTTTATTGACGCACTAAAACGATTAAACGAATACCAAAATATGCAAGAATTTAATAATAAAGAGGTTACAAAATGAATGAATTTACAATTATAAATTATCAAGGTAGCAAAAAAAAATTATTAGAATTTATACATAGCAATTTAGATCCATATATAAATTCTAATGACGTTATACTAGATATATTTTCCGGAACATCTAGTGTGTGCTATAGTTATAAAAATACTAATAAAGTGTATGCTAATGACGCTGAAACATATGCATTTTTTATAGCTAAAGCCCTTTTAAGTAAACAAACTAATAAAGTTGAACTAGAACGTGTATTTTCATTCTATGAACAATACAAAAATCCAAGTAATATATATGATACTTGGATTAAAAATGAAGAGAATTATATAAAGCAAAAAAAACTTAAAGAATTAGTTGAGCTATACGAAACAATCCCAACTGTATGGAAAAATCAAAAAAAATATTTTAACTCTTGTAGTGAATTTAGTTTGTTCGTTAAATATTATTCAACTAATTATTTTGGTATTAAGCAAGCAAGAGATATTGATGCTTTAAGATATTCAATAGAACAATGCGAAGATAACTGCAAACCAATTCTATTTTCGTGTTTATATTTTGCTATGAAAGAATCAGTTTTTTCAAAGGATGGCCACATGGCTCAACCGTTAGATATTTTTAAACATGAAAAAAAATTATTTCAAGTTAGAAGTAAAAATATCTTAGAATTATTTAAATTCAAATTAGAAGATTTCTGTTCATCAAATTTTTGTGAAACAGCATTTAATAATGATGCTTTCAATTATGACTTAGACACATTATTAAAAAATAATTTAATACCTTCTGATACTTCGGTAATCTATGCAGATCCTCCTTACACTGATATGCAATATTCAAGGTACTATCATTTATTAAACACAGTTACAACATATAACTATCCTGATCTAACTTTATATCATGGTCAATACACAAAAGGCTTATATCTTGAAAATCGATTTCAATCTAATCTTAGCAAAAAATCGACTTGTATTGATTCTATGAAAAATCTAATTAATTATTCACATATCAATAATATTACATTAGTAATTAGTTTTGCTTACCCTCAAAACAAAAAAACACAAAAAACCGATCGTTATGTAATGGATATTGATTCTTTGATCAATGTATGTAACAATGTGTATTCACATAATAAAGTACATGTATTGACTATAAATTATGAACATTCAAATAACAGAAATTCTGAATCAAAAAAAGTAATAGAATATCTAATTATATGTGAGAAGGAGAAATAATTTGTGACTAAAGACATAGAAACAGTTCGTCGAAGAATTCGCTCAACATTACCTACAAAAAACAACCCACTTTATAATTCAAATATGTATTGGTCTCAAAAGCCATATAATATTTGTGACATATTAATTGAAGAATTATCTAATAAAGGAGATACTGTTTTTGATCCTTTTATGGGCTCAGGCGTAACAATATTAGAATCTGTACGATCTAAATATTCACGAAAAGCAATAGGATGTGAAATCAACGAGGCCCCACTAAACATAGTAAAAACTTTACTTAACAATTACGATTTTCAAGAATTCGAAAATGATTCCACAAAAATCATTAATAAAATTAACGAATTAAATAAGTATTATGATACCACTTGTCCAATATGCGGAGCAAAAGCAAAAATAACTTCAACCATATTTGATTTACCAACCAGAGATGCATCTCCAATTATTAATTGTATTAATATTGATTGTCCTCATTGTAAGAAAACAAAAAAAACAAAAGGTTTCAATTTTGACTTATCAAAAATGACAAAAAAGTACAAATTAACAAATATCAATTTTGAAAAAATGCTACCCAATTCCAAATTAGCAGTGCATAAAAATCAAACTGTCGAAGAAATATTTACTAATCGTAACCTTTTTATTTTAGATGAAATTATTGGAATAGTAGAAAACAGTGAATATACTGACGTATATAAATATATACTAATGTCAGTTTTACACCTTTGTAAAATAACTGATACTCATTCAAACAGTCAATGGCCATTATGGATTCCTAAAACAAATTGTGTAGAAAAAAATGTAGTCGATGTGTATTGTAAAAAAATCAAAAATTTCAAAAAAACAATAACTTACATAAATTCTGAATATGCAGATGTTAAAGACGTAAGTTTACTACACAAAGGTAGTCAAAATATAACAGATTTTGATATTCCTGATTGCAGTGTTAATTTAATCATTACCGATCCTCCTTATTTAGGACAAGTAGCTTATTCAGAATATATGCAATTGTACAAACCATTTTTAAATTATGACTATAATTTAAATGATGAAATAATTGTAACCTCAACCCCAAACAGAAAAATTGACAAGAAAGAATATTTTGATTTATTAAATGAAGTATTTCGAATATGCAGTAAAAAAATAGTAGATGGTGGATATCTATGTATGTATTTCCATGATACTAATTTAGATGTATGGAATAATTTAATAAAAATTATGGCTAATAATCAATTCAAATACTTATGCCAAGAACATATAAAAAAGACTAACACATTAAAAAATATAATTAGCCCGAAAAAATCATTAAACGGTGACGCAGTTTTGTTTTTTGTTAAAGAAAATTTCAAATACAAAGAATCTGATCCAAAAGAAACATTTGAAGAGATTGAAAGCAATCTAATTACTGAAATAAAAGAGATCATACGAGTTAAAGGTCCATCTTCTACTACCAGTTTATATGATGGTGGAATCATAGAATATCTTGTTTACAACGGATGGTTAAACATAGTTTCATCAAAATATAAAACTCTAGTAGACGTTTTTGAAAAATGTTTAATATGGGATGAAAATGCAAATTTATGGAAATTGTAATTCTGCAAACAAAAAAAATCACATTCATAATCTAAAGAGAACTGAATGTGATTTTTACTTTTATAATAAATCTAATGCGCCATGGTAATATTTATGTGGAAATAAACGATTTAATTCATCTATTAACTCTTTACCTGTCACCAATTCAACACCAGTGCTTTTTCCTTCATTATATCCGTCACTAGTGTAATCTGAAGTAGTAACACAAACTGCTTTTTGTACAGATTCAGGATATTGGTGCATATAACTATGCAGTCTTTGAATTGGTGTACCTCCGACCTTGCCAATCCATCTTTTACATTGAAAAATCACTCGAGTACTTTTTCTGCCCTCATATTTGGTTGCTATTATATCTACACCTCTATCACCTGAGCCTCCTATACGAGTGACATTTTTATAATCTAAAGCAATTAACATTTTCTTAATCAATTCCTCAAATTCATAACCATCCATTTTTGAAATATCTATTAAATGAGAGTTCATCTCATCCATATATTCCTTTAAAAAGTATTTATCTTTTTCATCGAAAGTACAATAATTTCGTAACAAAGATATAATTTGACTTTGATGATGTTGTGATTCGATTATTTGTGTTACTGAATCACCATCACCTTCAAAAAGTGAATTAGCGATTTCAAAATACAAATCTTCTAAAGTAAAACCTCGATACTTATCAAATTTACGTATAATAACAGGGATTAAATCATATAATTTTATAAATAAATCTTCGTTATTTTCATTATCAATATATAACTTATTAGTGTCAAGACTAATTAGTGAATGATTATCAACGCAAAAATTATCGTTGATAACTTTTTCTATTTTTTTCTGTAAATCTGAAGAAGGTTTAAGTCCAAAGTCTTTATCAAGAATATTTTGAGCAATAGAAACACATTTATTCATTGAAATAAAATTATTCTTTTTAAATTCAGTATAGATGTTACCAACAATATATTTTTCAACATCTTTATCATTCTCATACCAATAACACAAATCTGCATCCAATTTGGTAAACACAATGATTATTTCATTCATCATTGTATTTTTACGCGCAGCTTGCTTACGCAATGTTGGATCCTTTTTATCAATCCCATATTTTGCTATATATTCAAAACCGTTTTTACGTGCAGATTTTATATACTCTGCCAAAGTTAACAAATACTTTTTACTTCCCAGCTTTACTGTTAAAATAACACGTCCTTTTGGCTTTAAAGATTTGTAAAAAGTTTTAAACATTTCATCAATATCATCATAATACTGTTTTGAATCCAGTTTATCTTTTACTCTAGATGGTGCATTAGAAATAACCATTTCTTTTTTCAACATATCATCTGTTAATTTATAATCATGACCGCTAAACTTATTTAGCCAATCTCTATATAATTGTGATCTTTCTAAATATGGTACTTGATCTGTGTAAGGCGGATCTGTGTAAATAACATCAAAGAAACTTAAATATCCATTTAAAAATTCCCTATAATCTTTATTTGATAACACCATTTTTTCATCACCTAAAGTTACGTTGGATAATTGAGTATACGAATATTCTTGCTTAAACTTAATAAATGAATTAACCTTACTTTCAAATATTTCCCAAACATTTTTTTCTTGAGCTTGTTTTCGCAAAACTTGATAAATATATTCAGAACCCGAACCATATTGGCAAATCCTAGCTAGAGTTAATGAAGCAACCAAACATTGTTCTAACAATTCCTTTTCAATAGACTCCGGTAAATTAGAAATACTTTTTTGCAACCTTAACAAAGCATATTTTGCTCGGTTTGTAAAATTTCGATCATATTTATTAGCTCCATGACTTTTCGTAATATTAATCCTACTATTTTCTATTAATTCATGATGTGGAAATTGTGTAGTATTTAATTTATTACAATATTCTATTTGCTTCAAATCTTTATTTTCAAAAATCTTATGTTTACTACCACAAATCGGACATGCTGCAGATAAAACAATTGTTTCATTATTCTTTATATCACGATGTTTTGTTGGGCAAAAAAATTCTGGATTTTCGAATCCTTTTGTTCCCTCTGGATCAAAATGTAATTTACTAATATAATTTATTACTCCACAACATTCTGTTTTGTATAAATCCATAATTTCCTGTTTGCAATCATCACTAATAATATTAAAATACTCTTTTATTTTATCTAAAGAACATTTCGTAAATAAAACTTTTACTACTGAAAACGTATAGTTATCTAAATCATTTCCATAAAAAATTGAATCTGATTTTAAAGCAGCAATCCCAAAAGATCCTGATCCCATAAAAGGATCGCAAACCACACAGCCATCTGGATACAACTCAGTTATCAACGCACTAGCTATATCACATGATTTTCGACCTTTAAAATTAAAAGTCTTTTTTTGTGTATTAGTAATCACATTATCAAATCTACTTAAAGAATCTAGTGCAATACTAATAATATCCTTTTCTTTTTTCATTTCTTCATCTCTTGTCATTTATATTCCTCCTCATTTTAATAAATCATATACAGTAATATCACTATCAATGTAAGGTTCCATTTTTTTAACTAACCATTCTAACCTATCAATTGAAATGACTCTATTTTTAGATAATAATGAATAATAATAATTCTTATCCGAATCAAAAAGCAAATCAATTCTGGCCTGTACTTTTATCAACTTGCTGTTTTTTATACACACCTCATTAAAATTTTTAATAAAGCACCTTTGCGAATTATTGCTTTTTTCATACGGATGTGAAAACTCCGAATTTTTTAAAAATAAATCTGATGTATGTCTGGAAAAAGAATCACATAAAGTATCCAGCGTTGAAATTCTTGGCTGAACACCTCCATTTTTATACCACTTCCTAATGGTATCGGCACTAATGCCAGTATAAATAGCTAATTCTCTAAATGAATTTATTTCGTTCATATTCATTAAATTTCTAAGATTATCTCTAACTATGATCAAAATATCATCTTTCATTCACATCACCTCTTGTAACATTATTAGAACACACAATTATTTTGTGTTATACGTACAATAATGGCCCACATCAGTTATTACTGATTTTTATTCTTTTGGAATAGCAAACACTACTCCACCATATATAGATCTTAATTGATCTAACGTATAGGATTTTGTTTGCCAGTCCTTTTTTGCATCTTGGAACGTATTTGTAATGCCATCAAGATTGCCTTCTTGAACAGTTATAGTATTATCTTTTACTGCTATAACTATACCCACATGGTTGTGTCCAATTGCAGAGAACACCGCACCGGCTTTGGGTGAAGAAGATCGTTCAAATTTATCTGGATGTGCTGCCACCAATTCCTTCACACAACTACTTCCATCCCCACTAAATCCAGGATCATAACCATATAATTCATAAAATCGTCCCCAAGCAAACCATGTACATTGTCCATATAATCCAGCCTGTGCATAAGGATTCCTTGTCACCCAGGCTTCTAGATTATTAAAATTAGGATTTGTACCCCCTCTAAAAGTGATCCCTACATATCTCATAACGTGATCAACGTAAGAAGGATCCCCATAGCCGGATACATTTGACTCTTGTTTTTTATTATCAGAAAACTGTTGTGCATTATATTTAGAATATCCACCAAAATTACGAATTGCCCATTCAATATAGCCAGAGCCGTAATTATATCCTTGCAAAGCCAAATATATGCGTTCTGTATCGGATGAATCCTTTACTTTTGCTTTCTTTAAGCAATCAGAAAAAGTATGTATTCCTACTTCAATAGAATATTCAGGATCCGTAATTCCATTAGGTACTCTAGGATATTTTTTATTGTACCCTGACTCACTTGCCTGCATTGGATCACTCCCTTTTCCTCCTGATTCCTGCATCATAATTGCCTGTAATAATGTAACATAATCCTCAATATCATATTCTTTTGCATATTTTCGAATTGTATCTTCATACGCAATGACTTCTTCACTTAAAGAAACAATTTCACTATTTGATCCACCATCCTGTGCCAACACACTAAATGTTCCAATAAATAAAGTAACAACAAGTAATAAAATCAATCCCGTTCCAAAAGAAAAGAGTGTATTCAATGTCGATACACTCTTTTTAACCACTTCTATTGATGTTTTTATTACTTTAGTTGTACTCTTAACAGCCGGTTGTGTTACTACTTTATCCGTTGTTTGTTTAATCTTAGAAGCATTTACTTTATTTACAACATGATGCTTTGCCTTAGATACATAAGTAATTCTTTGATTGTGTACCGGTGTAGATTCACTTAATGCCTTCTTATCTCTAGTTTTAAACTTATGCTCTCTATGCTTATGTTTAATTAATTTTTTAGCGCGCTGTTTTGATTCAATAAATGTCTGCTTAGCAACTTCATTAACTTTATTCGCAGCTTGTACATTCGGGTTTGTTTTAACAGACTGCTCTACCTTTTTATCTTCTTCCTTATTTCTTGTATGAATAGTTTGTTGTTTAACAAAATGGTTCACGTTCTCTTTAACATCCTTAGTCTTTATAGATAGTACTTTCTGTTTAATTTTTATATCTCGCATATTGTGACCTCCTAATATGTAAAAAATTGCTCCAAGAATAAAAATAAAAGGACTATCTCTTTAATAAAGATAGTCCAGTAGACTTTTCAATTCTACATAGTAAACCTTTCCCAAGATCTTTTCCATTGTGATTAGGAACTGGGCATCTGCGTCCCGTTGAAATATGCATGTAATGAACATGAGATCCATTTTGACCTATATTCACCCATCCATTCTTCCTGAAAATTTTGTCTACTTCTCGATAATTCATACTCTTTCTCCTCCTTTGCTTTATGAATTTTCATCTAATAAAGCATCTGGCTCATACCAAAACAGAGATACTGAGTATAATACCGATCCATATATATACCCTAAAGAACTGACTTAAACAATTCTTTATTGCTGTCGACCAGATTTAGATCGTGTCTATAATTTAAAGAATTTTAACTACGGAGTAGATAGTATGAATCATCTAATAAAAAGTCCATATAAATTTTACCATATAATTCATCAGTTTAGTATATTAGCAAAATTCATAAATGCATTATTGACACGTATTCAATACGTGTTATAATAAATATGCAAGGAGGAGTTTTATGAAAGATAATTATACATATGCAGCCATATTTGATTATTCTGAAGAAGGATACATAAATATCGAATTTCCTGAATTTGAAAATTTATTCACTTCTGTAGATATTGATTCTGATCCAATACAAGCGGCGCAAGAAATTTTAGCATTAGAACTAAAAAGATTACTCGACACAAACAAATCTGTACCTGATGAAACGTTTTGTCCAACTTCTAATAACAGTAATGAAAAAATAGTTTTTGTTAATGTATGGTTGCCTTATCATAAACGACAAATCAAAGAAACATATACAAAAAAAACACTAACTATTCCTACTTGGTTAGATATACTTGCTAAGCAAGCGAATCTAAATTTTTCATCAATTTTAGTAAAAGCATTAAAAAAAGAATTGGGTTTAAAAAAAGATTAAAGGAGAATATAAAATGGAAAAATATATAATTAAAAATGCAAAATACGTAATAGGATCTTTAGGAATCGAAAATACATTTAATGGTTCAGTACAATACGAACATAACGGACAAACAAAATGGATTTCAATTACAGAACTTCTTGGATTTCCACTTTTTTCTATTAGTGATAACGATATTACTGACTTGCTTGTAAATTTACCATCTGAGGATTCGCCTGAATACGATTTATTAGAAAAATCAAAGATTCAATCACTTGATGGCGTACCTATGGATTCTTATAAAGAGATTGGAGAAGCTTTAACTAAGCAACCAATGACTCCAATGTTTAAATTAGTAATTTATACTATTTGTTTAGTAAAACTTGATGATCAAGATAGAGAAAATTTCATAAAAGAAACAATTGGAAAAGATGTTAATGAAATTAATATGCTTGGTTATTTGTTAAAAACATTTGAAGAGTAACTCGTTGAGTTACTCTTTTCTTATTTTATTTGAGTATTTATCAACATTTCTATCACTTGGCCTTGTAGTATTTAAATCATACAATAGTCCTCTTGGCATCTTATTTACAAAAGGTACGATAGATCCACCATACTTAATCAATCCACATCCTGTAGGAGCATTTGTTATATAGCTCATCTGTTCTTCTGAAATATTCAATAATTTAGCTAAATCCTCTCTATCATTTGCCGATTGATTCAACATGACAATAAACTCAGAATTGGATAGCATACTAATTCCTTGCTGAGATGATAATAAATATTTAACATTCTGTGTAATCCCTGTTGGATAGGCATCTCTTTTACGGAACTGTCTCCAGGCCGAAGCAAAGAATGTTGCACTTTCTTCATTCTCAAAAATAACATGAATCTCATCAATGAAGATATGCGTACGTTTTCCTTTTCTCCAGTTTTCATTTACACGATTGATAATGGCATCTGTAATCACTAATAACCCTAATGTTTTTAATTGTTTTCCTAAATTAAATATATTAAACGATAAAATTCTAGACTTGATGTCTACATTCGTTTCATGAGCAAATATATTTAATGATCCATTTGTAAATAATTCTAGTTTAATAGCTAAAGATTTAGCTTCTGGTTCATTTTGTTCCAATAACTTTTTATAAAGATGTTTTAACGTTGGTACATAGCCATTGGTTTTTGCTTCCTGGTAAACTAACGTTACACATCTATCGATAATAGATCTGTCAATTGGTGTAATACCTCCATGATTGGCATCTAAATTTTCAAATACAGACATTAAGAATTGAGATTTATCGGCAATTGAGTTTCCACTATCACCATATCCCTCTACCATTTCCATTGCATTAATATAATCCGTACTATTTGTACCAATACGAATAATCTGTCCGCCTAAAGCATTGATTATGGAATCATATTCTCCTTCTGGATCTGCAATGATAATGTCATCATCTGTAGATAAGATTAAGAATTCAATTTCTTCTTTTGTTAAGAATGATTTCCCGGATCCTGGAATACCAAAAAAGAAAGAGTTAGGATTTTGAAGCAATGCCTTGTTACACAGAATAGGATTGTTTGTAATCGCATTTTGGCCAAACCAAACCCCACCCTTTTGCATAATCTCATGTGCTCTAAAAGGAATAAACACAGCAGCACTTTCTGTTAATAAAGTACGCGTAATATTTAGTTTATTGACTCCTATTGGCAATACTGTTTGTAGACCATCTAGTTGCCTTTTTGAAAAATACAAAGTTTCCAGTTCACAAACATATTTACGAGCTACTGCCTTCAATGTTTCTGTATCCTTATTTAATTCTTCAATAGAATCCGCTAAATGCACAACCGTAATGTTACAAAGCATCATTCTTTGATCTCTTACAATCAAATCATCTAGGAACTCCTTACACTCTTTTCGTTGCAATTCCATATCATATGGAATGATTGCTGAAAAGTTGTTATTACGATTCTGCTTCATTTGCCAATCTGTAATATTCTTTTCAACACCAAGGAATTTATTTTCTACTTCTCGGACTGCCTCATCTGTTGGCACTGTAATGATATCCATTGAATACATCAAATTTTTATTCAAGTCACACAACTCCGATACAAATTCATCCTTTAGAAATCCAGGATAATTATTTAAATAAAGAACACGACCATATTTACCGTCAAACTCAAAATACTTATTATGATATTTACACATTCTTGGTGTAATTAAATCTTTAAAGGAATGTCCTTTCCTAGCTAAATCAGTTAAGTCTAATTGGAATTCCTCCGTTTCATTTCGATAAAAATCATGTAATATCTTCAAACGTTCTTCTGCATCCAATTCAATACAAGAACTTCTAAGTCTAGAAAATAAGGTTGAAAACTCTGCAGTTATACGAGAAAAAGTAAATCTGGCTTCTTCTATATTACTTTTAAAAACTGTAACAGTAATATATTTTTCCTGGATAATATCATCACCTTCAGCTAACTTGGACAACAACATATCGTTGTACTCAACTCTATACTTATCCAAACCATCTTCCTTTAATGGAATTAAAATATCTTCTTTAAATTTTTTAATATCCACTTTTCGATTGTTAATGGTAATTTTCGTCATTACAGATGGATCAAATGAATTTAGTAGATCACTATATGTTAAAAATAAATTGTTTTTATCTTCACCAGATGCAATCTTATAATTAATATCCAAAAATCTGTAACTCTTTGTGTATCTGTTTCCAGAACGAAAAATACCATCCTTATAGACTGAATCTACTGGGATGGTATCCTGCACTGCCCTAGGCACTCTTATTCTTTCTTTGTTCTGCTTTTTCAATCTTTCGTAACTTTTTATCATGTACAATTGACTCCTTTCTTGATTGTTTAATCATTGGCTCAAAAACCTCATCATACAAGTTAAATGGTTTATTGATTAAATCTCTAGACGATAATAACAACGAATTAAATACCGTCTTAACAATATCTTCTGTATACATACCCTGAAATCTTATAAATCCAAAAGCAGCAAATGGTGCTGCTCCAAGCATACATAGCCAACTAGTTATTTCAGTTCCTAGCGTATCATTCAACAAAAAGAAAATACCACAAGCTATCCCACAAGCAATAATAGAGAATATACTTTGTCGAAGAGACAAGCCAAAAAATATACTCTCCGTATAATCTCGTATTTCCTTATTAATCTTTATTTCAAAATTAGATTTCATCATCAAAATCCTCATGAATAATATCCAATGGGATAGATGATGAGAACATAATATTATCCATTGGAATCACCATCTTTCCATTTCCTCTAACAATTACAACTCGATCCTGTTCATGCTGTAACTTATACATAACCCTATCTTTCATAGGTAAGGTTGAAGGTTCAACTATTTCAATTGAATCTCCTGTTTTTAATACAATTGTATTTAATATATATTCTTTCATATAAGTTCCTTCTTTCTATTTGGGTAAAAGAAAAGCAGAAGTTGCTTCTGCCTTTTTAATTGGCACTAACTGGTGCCATATTAAATCTAAGTGTTTTTGAATTTGCATCTATTGTTGATTCAAGTATATAGTTTGAATCAATAATCTTATTGAGAATATAACAAACAATTGCTCCTTCAATCAGATACTTTCCATTTGGATTATTTAGAATGCAACCATATGATATAAAAGGAAAACGCAAAGAGTAGTCCTTGCGTTGATAAATATCATCTTTTTATATGGGTGCTCAGGTAGTGCAACTGACTATCTTTGCATTTTTAATTGTTGCTTGAAGAGAACTGTCATCTTATCTTTTCCTTTTTTGGATCCTAAATCATCTATGCTCATTTCTCCTTTAAAAACTAATTCCATTATAGCGATATAAGCTTCTCCAAGTGCTGCAGTTATTACTCCGGCTGTGCTTGCTGATATAGCACCACCGACAACTGTGCCAGCGCCTGGTATAAATTTTAATATGTTAGTGACCACAGTCTTTCCTAACAAAGTTGCACCGCCTGCACCTATTGATGATGACAACAGTGCAGTGATCACGCTCTTATTTACATCGAAACCAAATATTACTGTAATTGAAGCTATCATACCTACTTGAGTAGGAATCAGTAATGCACAGTCAGAAAACGGAATAGGTGCAGCTCCTTCACCTGCCGCTGCAACTGATGCTGTTGCTACCGCTGCCTGTGCACGACGCTTTTTTTCTTCTAAACATGCAATCTGAACATGTTGAAGTGTGTCTATCAACTCATCCGGGAGAGCCTCTCCCATTACCTTGATTAACACATCTAATCCGTATGCTTTAGCAACACCTAAATCTTCAATCTCATAATCTTCTGCAAGCACAGGGATTATCTGGATGATATCCAAGTTTTCATTCAATAACACTTGTCTCATTTCCTGTGCTTTTTTCTTTGAAAATGATTGTGTAAGCACAACGATAATCGGAACTTGTGTGATTTGGTTCTCCATTGAGAGTTCTTTGAGCCATTCGATTTCTTCTGGTTCAATTCTATTTGATGCAGTATTGATACAATACCAAATACAGTGAATAGCCATATTTATATTTTGAGTAGCAAGTCCTTTACTGATTGTATCCATTACCTCTTGCTTTACTTCTGCCTGAACTTCTTTTCCAAGCTCAAACCCTCTCGTGTCATAGATTGCAAGTGGTACATCTTTTTTTGTGATTTTTCGCATATGCGATGTTACTGGCTTACCCATTCCAGTGTCAGCAAGTTTCTCTTTGAATACAGAATTGATCAATGTACTCTTACCGACACCAGTTTTACCGGCTACAATGATATTGAGGTTTTTTAGATTTTGTACTTTTTCTGATATTGCATCAATTGCTTCTTGAGCAATTTTACTTGCATCTATTCCTGACATGTCTTTTCCTCCTGAGTTTTTGACTCAAATGGGACAATTTCAGGCCCCATATTATCGAAATCAATTTCCGATGTGTTCAGTGTATTTCTGTACACTTTAGTACCATATTTTTTGATGAGACATGGGATGACGATAAAGCCTGCTGCTGTTAATGTGGCTCCTAGTGCAAACCATTTCAGTTTTCCATGCTTATTTTTCTTATTTGTGTCCATTATTTATTGCCTCCTAAAATAGCGAATGTAAATTACGCGATAATCATAGATTCCGTTTATATAATATAAATATCGATAATTATATAATAAAACCAATAGACTTTATTGATGATTTTCAATCACCGTTTCCTTTAACATGATTGTAGCATATATGTGAATTAGTATACATTTAATAGAGACAAATTTTTACAATCCCATCATCTCCTTGACTATTCGATCACTCATCTTAATAGAACCAACTAAAACTAGCATATTAAATATTAGTTCACCAACATAGCTCCATACCATAGATACACTGGATGCTGTAGTATCAACTACTGGTGCACTAGATGCAAAGGCTGAGAATATGATACAAGCAAGGACAATGATAGCCCCTTCTAAACATACTCCTGCATAGCTTTTAATAAACGTAAATGCTGTATTTTGTGTGCTTTCTCCTGCAGCTGCTGCAAGCGGTATTGGAGAAATAGCTGTGTACATATACAATTTAAAGAATCTTCCATATACAGTTAAAATCATCACAAACGATAATATTGTTATAAATATGGATCCTAAAAGTGTAACTGCCCATAAGGGAATAGATTCCAGGAAACCTGTATTACTTACTGCATCAATAATTTCTTGAGGCAGTACGGTTTCACTTGATACACCTAATCCTGCAGTTTCAGTAATCGCTTGAATAATTCCTTGTACTATCTCAAATATCTTTGTCATTAATTCCATTCCATACATGACCATTCCCCTAGCAATAATAAATCTTAAAAACAATTTAAAGGCCTGTTCCGGCCTTTTTACATCCTGCCAACTGGTACATGTTTTAATCAATCCCCAAACAAAGAATAGCACAAGAAGTGCTAATCCAATTGCTTGAAGTGCTCCATGTATTTTAACTATGATTTGCCAAATATGACCACCTTTGAATGTTTCAGGTGATTCTGTTAACAACAGCCATATTTCAGCTAATTTAGAATTCCAGGTATTGATGGCACTAGTTAGGTTATCTATGATTCCACTCACTAGAAATCACCATCCTATCCAACAATAATATTCAAAATCTCTTTAGCAAATGTAATAATGATTCCTCCGGCTACCGTCATAAAGCCATTCGCTCTTTGACTTGGATCATGACTTTTCAAAGAAAGTCCTACCTGTACAATTCCAAAACCTAATAAAATCATTCCAATCGCTCGGATAAGTCCAAACATAAATTCACTGAAGTTATTTACAACAGTAACTGGATCATTTGCTGCATAAACTGGTGTTGCAAAGTTTCCTACAATCACCAATGCAATATACGCAAAGAATAATACTTTTCTAACCGTTTTTATTTTCTTCATCTTCTTCAATCTCCTTTAAATAGTTTTCTGTTTCTTCTACATCCAATAATTCATATTCATTATTGCTAAGAAGAATATTTTGCCAATCCTCAATAAAATGATTCACTTGTCCATGAATATACGGCTCACGACCTCCATCCATTGTTTGTTTAATACGAGGATGTTTTAACAAATTAAATTTTCTATCTCGAACAGGCCTTTCACCTTTTAAAAATAGAACAGCATAATTATTGTCTAATAGACGAACTTCATCAGAAGTTAACAATTCCCTTCCAGTTCTCTGAGAATTTGTTGTGAAACTTCCACTTCTTCCTTCTGATTTACCATACGTATTTGTATCAATCGTTGCCTTTCCAAGCTCCTTACTTATATATTCATGTGTACTTTGTTCATTTCCACCTAAATACAATTTAGAATCACAGTTCCCCATAATTGACTCCCAAGTATCCTTATATAATGCTTTGATCTGTGCCAGGTTCTGTAAAATAATGGATACAAAAATAAGTCGTGATCGCATTGTCGAAAGCAACTTATCAAACTCGTCTGGTAAAGCAACATTAGCAAATTCATCCATTATAAAATGTACTGGCACTGGAAGCCGACCGCCATGAACAAAATCTGCTTGATAATATAACATTTGAAATAACTGAGTATACAACATACCGATGACAAAATTAAATGTTGAATCATTATCAGGAATAATCGCAAATAAGGCTGTTTTCCTTTCTCCTATCTGCTCTAACTCCATCTCATCATATCTAGTAAGTGATGCAAGTTCTTCCAAGTTAAAAGCAGCAAGTCTTACACCGACTGAAATCAAAATAGATTTAGCGGTCTTACCTGCTGCCTGTTTATATATTTTATATTGTTTAAATGCTAAAGAATTACTATCTATCGTTTCTAGACGCTTAAATAACTCATCCAAGGGACTCTCATAATCATCTTCGTCTTCTTTTACTTCAGCATAATTCAGCATCTCCATTACCATCGTAAAGTTTTGCTCATCCTCCGGCGCATAATGATATAAATATAACATCAATGCTTCAAGTAATGCTGTTTCACTTTTTTCCCAAAACGGATCGTTTGTAGAAGATCCTTTTGGAGTTGTATTACGAATTAGATTTGTGATTAATTTCAATACATCCTTGTCACTTTGAATATAATGAAATGGATTATATCCCAACGATTTAGACATATCAATTAAATCAATAACTTTGATTTCATATCCCTCATCTTCAAGCATATAACCTACGCTCTTGATAATTTCTCCTTTTGGATCTAATACTACATAGCTCGTATTACACTGCATAATGTTAGGCTTAGCATAATATCGAGTTTTACCAGCACCAGAACCACCAATCACAACCGTATGAAGATTTACGTTTTTTATTTTCCCATGAATATCCATTCGTGTTTTTTGCGTAAACAACTTATTTTCAAAGAAATCCTTATTCGAATGTTTCTTCGCTAAAGAGCGTATATATCCCCATCTAGCTGATCCATACTCTTCTTTTTGTCTGTAATTCTTTTCGTTGGATAAGTAAATACCAATTCCTAAAACATAGATAACCAGGAATATTCCAATCGTTTTTAAAGAATTATCACACCATTGAAATTGAAAGGGATGATTCAACGCTTCACTTAGATAAGGTAGTGCATGAATGAGTCCTTGATCCATATATGGTGCAATCAAAACTGCAAACCATATTGTAGGAATGATTAATAAGCCTAGAAATAAATATTCGTCGTTCTTAGCATCTCTCATAGTGATCTTTTATTGATGGATGGTCTGCATCACAAACCTTGACAATAAGAGAATCTAAAAAATCATAGTTCTTATGAGCTAATCGCTGTTTATCTCTTAGATCAGCTAATGCCCTAACAATAATTCTTCTCTCTGTATCATCTACCTGAATTTCAATTATTTCGTCATCATTTTTCTTAAACCATTTTCTCATAATCGTTATCTCACTTTCTTTTTTGATTTTTTCTTAACTGGATACTTAGGTGCAGAAGATTTTAGGTTTTGCTGCTGTTTAATATCCTTCAACTCCTTGCGAACAGAAGGCCTACCCGTAGTAGCTGTTGACCTTTTTCTTTCGACGGTTTTCTTCTTGTTTTCTTTCTTCGATGTTTTTGAAGATGGCTCGAACGGAGTACCGTCCTTGCTTGTCCGAGCTTTGTCGGGGTTTTCTTTATCATCCATTAGCTTTGACAATAAGGCATCATGCTCTTCATCACTAAGTGGTTTAGCATCATCTATATTCTGTTGTGATAATACAGATTCACGAATTGCTTTTGTGTCAATAGTAGCTAAATCAAACTTGTCTACCATCCTTGAGATTTTAGAAGCATCTTCTGCTTTTACCATAATATCCACAATTCCATCTGTATTATTCTTTTCTTTCAATACAGAATATAAAACTCCATAATGTTTCGCTTCTTCACAAAACTTTTTTAAATCCGAATGATGAATAGCAAAGACCTTTAACTCTTTGTCCGACTTTAATAAGTTATTTAAATTGGTTTTTCCTTTCACTTTTTTATTGTCTTTTAAAATAGCATATAAAGTAACAGCCAAAGATCTTGCTGCCATGCCACCTGCTTTTAAACCAACTTCAGCAGCAACCTGTATACCTTCTAAGGTCATCTTCATCATTTGATCTGCAGTATCTGCACTGTTCATAAATTCAAGCTCCTTTCATATTCTTTTTGTGTTTGAATACGCTCATCTTCTAATGCATTCACCATTTTTAATTTATCTTGAATATCAGGAACTCTCTTTTCTATATCTTCACATATTTTGATTTCCTTTTTCCCATGTGCAATTTTAGAAGTTAACGTATCACGATCCATTTCTAATTGCTTTTTCAAATTTGGATCACGCGTTCTTTTAATTTTATTGTAGATAGATCTTCTTTGATTCATCCAAGATTCTATTTCTTTATTTAGAGATACTTTAAAGGCAAGCACATCTTCGATTGTTTCTAGATTATGCTTACCTACAAAAGTATTTTCATTTGTAATTTTATCCATGTACATCAAATCCTTTCTTAACTGTGGACTTGGATATTTCTGTCTTTTTCCTTTAGGTCGTATGATTCCTAATTCAAAACAATATCTAATATATAAAGCCTTGATTCCTTTTAATTTTGTATGATCACCATGATATTCTTTACATGGCACAATATCCTTAACTGGCTGCATTGGAAATAAATAATTGTTGTTGATTCGTTCCATAATATGATCTTCGTCATATCGACCATCACGAGCAAGTTTATAAAATCGAAACTTTCTTTGCGACTGTGGATGTTTTAAAGTCCAGTGTTTACCAGTTAAATCAACAACATATCCAATATCTTCAAGTCCTGATTTCATTTGATCTATAGTTCTAGCATACGCTAATACAGAATCCACATCGTAGCGAATAATCTTTCTAAAATAGATGCCATCCTTTTTTTCTGCATTCCACTCTCCATAATTCATGGCTTTTCCTTCTGGTTTTTCAATAACGCTCAGACCATGCTGTTTACATATTGCATCATTCAATTCTCGGAAGTGATCAATGTCTTTTTTCCGGTTATCATACTTCATGCCATCTACCCAGGAAACTGAATTCACAACAAAGTGATTATGCAAATGGTCTTTATCTAAATGTGTAGATACAACGATTTCAAATCGATTTTCCCACATTTGTTTCGCCAATTGCACACCTAATGAATGACATTCTTCTGGCGTTACTTCACCTGGTTTAAAAGATTGGACTGCATGAAAGGCAAGTCTTCCATCCATCTTGTTATAGGATAACTTTGTATTCATCATCTGCTTTAGTGATGTACTAGGTTCGCAATTAATTCCAGTGATATATTCTTTCTCATTGGTTTTGTATCCTTGCGTTGTATAAGCCAGAACTTCTTTTAACCCATCACTTAGTTCTTCTTTTGTCTTATCCGGATTTTCAATGTAGTTTAAAACCCTTCTCAAATCATCCTTTACTGCCCATATTTTTGTGATTGCCAATTTATCTCCTTCTTTCATTTTATTTGCTCACTTTTAAATAAAAAAAGGCAAAGCTTATTCAACTTTGTCTTGTTCATTGCTATGCCGATCTTTTAAATAATATCCACCATTTCTGTTAGAACCACGATGTTCAACATAATTAGTTAAATATCGTTTTAGTTCATTTTTCACTTTATCTCTCGTGATTAATGGATCTTCATGACTGATTTTCTCAACAATTTGTAAAGTATTTAATCCTGGGAATATTTTTAAGCATTTTAATATTTCTAATCCTAAATTAGATATTGGGTCAGTTATTGGGTCATTTATTGGGTCAGTTACAGAATTATTACCATAATTTAAATTTGGCAGTGTAACAATAAAGAAATTTTCTGTTGCTTTAAATTCTGGCTTCACATTGTAATTACTGTAACTCTCTATTGTTCTTGGAATTCCTGTTCCAAAATTTTCAATCATTCCTAGCTTACCATATTTTTAACTTGGCATGCCGAATTTAAATGTTTGTTTATTGTGTTATAGGAAATTTTAATTCCGTAGGTTCACGTATCAAAATCATAATCTCGTTAATTTGATTTTGAAGCAATTCAAAATTATGAATGTACATTGATTCATCAATACCATTTTGTGCATAAATGCATTTTGAAATATCACTTAAAGAATTAGCAATTTGTCTTAGCACTTGAATCACTTCTACTAGTTCTACACTAGGTGCAGGTCTAGGAACCAAGCCATTTATACACATGCGAAGGTAAGATTCTCTAGATAAATTAGATGCATGAACCAAATTGTTTAAATGTGCATATTCAGCATCATTTAATTTTATTTCGACTCGATTCGTTCTTTTCCGCATCTTTATAAAAAGCACCTTGCATAAACAAAATATAGAAAACCCCAATAATCAAACCGCCCAGGAAACTTAATAAACTAATTGTTACTGTACTCATATTTAATATTCACCTCCAACAAAAAAGAGCTACCAACAATTTTGATAGCTCAGGGTCTTAGGGAAATTCCCTAAACACTTGTCTTTGATCGATCAAAGACGTTGCTTGCTACAACTATAGACACTAATTGTCTGCAGTCTTTTTCTTATCAGGTATAAGATCTGCTAGATCCTGATTCATTTTTTCTAACATTTCTTTTTTCTGATTTAGTAATTTTAAATTTGAAGATAAGGTATTATTTTCTTCTATTAGAAATTTTATCTTTTCCTCATTTTTAATTTTTCTTTTTTCAATAAACGAAATTTGCTTAACGATATCTTCGTATTTAATCATTTTCAATTCTCCAAATCTTAATGAAGTAATTGTGAATATCTCTGCTTATTGATTCTCTTTTCATAATCATCTGATTTCTCTAAAACATGATTATCTTTATCATAATGATATAAAATATCAGATAGCTTTTTATCTTGATCCATAAAACTAGGACCATTCATAAGTAAAAGCATTTCTTTCAAACGATCCGTATTCAATGTTGGAGAATCACATAAAGCTAAACATTCATCTGTTGAAGAAGGAACAATATAAAGATCATGTCCTAATTTTTCAGCTAGATCATTCAAAACTCCGGAATAAAAAATTGTTGCTGCTCCATCCGTTCTATGTTCATTTGTCAAAACTACAAAATGCCTGTCTTCATTTTGCCATGCTTCTTGTTCTGGAACTCCCATCAGCAATGTTTCTAGTGGAATAATTTCTGGTTTCATCATATTTGGTGATGAAATCAATGCATCATTGTGCAACTGCGATACATCAATACCATAATGATCAAGCATTTCATTTGTAACTCTAGCTGAGCAAAATTGATCATCAGTTGTTTTAATCATCACTCTATATACAATCGCTAAATCTCCAATAACTGTATGTGGCTCCATAGATAATTCTTCTTTATTAGTTTCTGCATTAATTACATTCATGAATAAAAAATCTTTTACTGAATCATAATCAAGTAATGCATTCACATTTTCTAAAACTTTATCATTGTGAATCATATTATTCGTCCTCTCCTTCTTCTAATTTTTCAAAATAAAAAGCCAATCTTTCAAGATTGACTGTATTAAAATCACACGTTTCTAAATCATTCATTATCAATATCCTCAACTTCTTGATACAAGCCAAAAAGTGGATCCTGTGTATCAACTTCGTTCACATCTTCTTCATAACTGTCAATTGCGTAAACAATATATTCTACAATATCACTAAACATATTTTGTTGTACTTGTTCTAAAGCTTTAATTCCTTCTTCATAAGAAACTGCATCCAAAATATTTGTAGAAGATTCTCTACGATACATATATTCTGTAATTGTGTCTTCTACAGTTTCAAACATTAACAATTGTGCCTGAACAATTTGTTTGTCTTCAGATTTTAAATTTGAATAATTATAAATTCTAGTGTTGTAAGTCATTCTTTTTTCCTCCTTTTGACTTAGGTTTTTCCATTTCCATCTCATCTAATTCAACAGAATAAACACGATCATTTTGTTGCTCTTTAAATATCTGAGCCATCAATTCACTATCATTCTTTGTTGCTTCGTATGAATCCAAATATGCATTATCCACTAAATGGAATTTTTTCTTTTGTGTTTTCTCACTTTCCACTAATTCTGTGGCCGTTATCTTTAATGCTGCTTCTTCATTTAGTTCCAAGCTATCTGGAGTCTTATTCAAATCCATCAACAACAGTGTTTCATTAAACAAAATGGGTTCTTCCTCTTTTAATGTTTTCATTTGTTTAAACATAATATTTAAAAATTGCTTTTTCACTTGATCATTAACCAATACTTCTACCGGCTGATCTAAAATATCTTTATAATGCTTTGATGGCACTACGGTTGGTTGTTTTGTGTCTGGATTGATATATGCATAAGTCATACGACTAATATTTTCACAGACCTCTTTGATCTTCATTTTTTGAAATAAATCAAATTGTTTATTCAAATTAATCCACCTCTTTCTAAATTTGTGTAATAAAAAAGAGAAAGCGTAAACTTTCTCAAAAAGAATTATTTAATTTTATTTTCGTAATCTTGTAATTGATGATAAATACCATCTATAAAAACTATTGAATTTTCAGTAAATATTACTTTATAATCCATATTTATTTCTAATGCTATCTATTGCTATATCTGCATCTATTACTTTTCCTTCTCTAGATTGAACTCTAGAAGAAGCAAGTCTATCCAAAAACTCATCTTCTGTCATAATTTTCATTTCTTTTGTTTTATTAAATTTTTTAATTTCAAAAGGAATTCCATCATAAGCAACTGCTTGAGTTAAAAACATACGAATTGCACTAGTTGTATCTGTACCTAATTCCTTAAATAATGCATCTGCCTTAGATTTTAAATCATCATCCACTCTTACTTGAATAGTAGACATACAGCATCACCTCCACATTTAAATTATATGCAATTTCATTGCTAGTGTGCATAAAAAGTATTGCTTTTTAATTACAGTTACATTATTTTATATCCAATAAGATATGAATGATTCATTTGTCAAATTCATAAATCAGTCGATGACAACAGACTTTTATGAATTGATTCATCACTTACACCTTTAAAGTTCATAGGATGATTATCAAAACATTGGTAGTTGCATCTCGCAATCATCATAATCTTTTGTGTTGCACCTCTACCTACTTCATCATTATCCAATTTGATAATTATCAAAAATTTATAGTTTGTTATTTACTCTGTTTTAGTTTTTCTAATATTGTTATCACATCTGGCTGCGTAGGAGTGAATTTAATTCCTCTTTTCAGCATACTCATTACCTTTTTTGCTTTTTGCTCAATTTCTTTGGCAACATGATTACTTGTTAATAGTAATTGATTTCCGGCGATTGTGTATTCTCGCTCAATATATTCATCTGTTATTGGAAACATATCTTGTATGAGAAATGCACTTTCACGACTATCATCTAGTTTAACAATATGGATGATATCACATGGCTTTCCTGCTTGTTCTTTCTTTTGCATGATACGCCTGTATTTTTCAATACGGCTAGATAAAGGAATCATCCAATATATTCCAGTTGTTGAATCTTCAAAACAATAATAATGTGGTCTATTTCCTGATTTATTTCCTTTGAGATACGGATCGTTCATATCTTCAAAAAATTGATCTTTGATAATATAAAAACCTGTTTTTTTCATCTTTGTATCCTCATTATCTTCAAAAAGTAATAAATGTTTTGAAGATATTTTGTAACGAAAAATCCTTCACCTAATGGCGAAGGATTTTACTTTCAACCCAACCATTTATATTCCGCATATTGGTCAGCGGTAAACTTTCAACCCAACCATTTATACCCCGCATATTGGTCAGCGGCAAACTTTCATACTAACTAATTAGCTAGTAATGTACTTCTTTTTACAACTCTATTTTAGCAAGCGTACAAGTGATTGTCAATTTGAATGTTGATTCATATTTTTATGCTTACTAATTCCTCATTTACATCTTTAAAGTTCACAGGATGATTATCAAAACATTGATAGTTACGTCTTGCAATCATCATAATCTTTTGCGTTGCACCTCTACCTACTTCATCATTATCCAAATGGAAAACAATAATTTGAACATTGAGATTTCTTTCTAAAAAGGCATTTAATGCAATCGGCATATCAGCTTCAGTCTTTGCCGCTATTTTTTCACAAGCTCCACCTAAAGATAAGTAATTAAAAGACTTGTAATCAATATCCTCCATTTTTAATAGTGTCATATAAGACAATAAATCAATGGCTGCTTCAAAAACATGAAGAACATTGCTTTCTTTATTTTGATAATTAAAGCTAAAAGCCTTATTACTTCCTGTATGTTCTAATTTAAAATCTTTAAATATATTTCGCTTAAATGCATAAGCTGGCATATCACCATCGTATCCAACAAACACTGCGTTTCGAAAATTTGCTGACTGATAAAGCATCCCTTTAGATATAAAATAATCAACAATTTCTCTATCTATTTTTCGCGTTTCACATAAATAACGAATTACTAAATTATTGTTTTTATCTTTCTCAGGAAGCTCAAATGATTTAGTTTCTTTTTTATAATAATACGTTACAACTGGATCACTAATGTTCATTAAACTTGCTAAATAGTTACACGCTTCTTTAAAATCATATCCTTCTACAGCAATTAAATAATCCAATGCAGTCGTACCACCTACACCTTGCGACCACCAATACCACTTTCCATTTGAAAAGTGCAATGATTCATGTTCTCTATGATAGTAATCCTTCTTTCCATTTTTTACTAATAGTGAAGGATGATAGTTATTTAAATAATCAAATGCCGATAGTGTCCTAACTTTTTCAAGAACCGATTTTCGAATAAACTTTTTACTCATTTTTCCAACTCCTTTAGTTTAGGTGCCATCATTCCTATACCATTCTGTTTACAAAAGCTTCTTACAGCATTTGGATTTTCTTTGATAGAAAGTTCTTTGTCTTCCGTATAAATAGTTTGTACTTTATACTTTTGATTAACAACATTTGTGAGCCATTCATGCATAAAATGATTCAGTTCTCTAGCACGAGTTGAATCTCCATCTACTCTTTCAAAGTATTGAAGTGAATCCTGCTGATAGGTCTGTGGATATAGCATCCTGTTCTTTTTATCAACAGTAAATTCAACATCTGGATCAGCCATCACATCCCCATTTAAAACATAGTTATGAGCCATAGCCAATCGATCATCACCAATAATTTCAATATTTAAATCCATATAATTAGGTGTTCCATATTTCATATAATATGCACTGTTTGTTAATAAAGGATTAGCTATTTTTTCAAACATCTCATAGTTTCTTCTTTCAACTGAATGATCCGTAAACCAGGATTGTTTTGGATCAAACTCTTCATTCATAAATGCATCATAACAAGCACTATGCAAAGCAAATTGATAGACTTCATTATTCTGATACAAATGATCTTGTACTTTGTATTCTTTATTATCTGTCAAAAGATTTGATATTTCTTGATCAATCGTTTCATGAATATCTGAAGTTGTAATATTTGGACCCGATATAACATCTTTATACTGTTCCATCATGGATGCAATTTTAAGTACAATATCATGATTCAATTCTTCCATTTCCACTGGAGTAATATATTGATTTTCCTTTTCTAGCATATGCAAATTCTCCTTAAACACAGGTTCTATTAGTTCAATCATTTCGTGTGCTTTACTCTGAATGTTCACTAAAATAGATTTCAATTCACTGTAATCCTTGTTGGCATAAGACGCGATATAGCCAAATGAATATTCAGAAGTATCAATTCCAAAATGATCACAAATAACAAAAGCCAACGATTCTGCTTCAATTTCTCGTTGGCTTTGATTTTTATCAGTTTCTTTGTGAAGTATGCTGTGAGCATACTCATGTATTAATGTTTTTGCGGTTTGTAAATCCTCTAAATCTTTATTAATGACAATCTTATCTTTCCTTGGCGAATAATATCCCTTAGCTCCAGTCATAAAACTAAGATCTTCAGTTTCTGTTTTAAATTCAATTGGTATTGTACATACAGACTGAATAGTTTGAATAATTGCTTTCACTTCATTACTAGAACCTGTCAAATCATGCACTAAAGATGGAAGAGGATCTCCTGAAGTTTGTGAAATATCAAAGACAGTCGTTGTCTTAAAATAAGTCAAATTGACTACACGCATTTCCTGAACTGGATTTCCAGACTCATCTAAAATCACATTTCCATTTTCATCATGTTTATTCATTAATCTATCTTCTTTTGTTGTAACCGGAGCTAGAATCATCAATCCTTTTTCGCCCTTATTTACATGACGATTAAAATTTGTCTGCCAGGCACGATAACCAGCTACTAAACTAGCCTCCGGCTTCTGTGACAATATTAATAAGGTATTATTCAAAGAATAACTATGAAACTTACTTAAACAAGATAGATACTGTTTAAAAGATTCAGAAGAATAAACATCCTTTACTCCTTGCTCAATCATCGAAAAAGCCTGTTTAGTTTTCTCATCTTGAGATTTAAATTCTGCCATCACATCACCATCCTTTCTAAATCAGGCAAAAAGAAAAGCACTAGCTGAAGTGCTAATGCTTATCGAAGCTCAGGTAAACCTAAACTGTTAATTGTTTTATAATGATAGACCAGGTTGTTTCATCACAAATATCTAAATCATCATAGTTTTCATTCCATTCTTTAATGTAGAATATATATTATGGATAAACTTCTTATATTCCTTTTCAGTTAAATCAATATTTGTTTCACCCTCTAAATTAGTAAGAGAATCAATATAAGTTGCGATGAATCGATTTTCTTTCTTCTCGACAATGATTTTTTGATAACCTTGATGAAATTCACCAATTTTAAATTCAACACAAGTAGTTTCAGCTTCATCAACAGGCAAGAATGAATGATAAACATCTTGATTACAATAGAAACAATGACGAGATGCAGGAGGAATCATCTTTTCGCAACCTGCAAGATATACTCTTTGTTCATCAATATCTTTTTGAAGTTTGTCATCCATTACAGGAAAGCCATAAATGATTTGTGCTGTTTCATGTCCACAATGAGGACAACGTATATGTGTCAAATAAAATCACTTCTTTCTAGGAAACTATTTAATTTTCCAATATCCGCTAAATCCATGTCCCACATATTCAATTTGATCATTTTCTTTAATGAGGCGTCGAACTGTTCTTAAACTGACACCTAATTTTTCGGCCATGATTTTTGCACTGATTTTATTGTTTTCTTCAATCATGTTCATTATTAGTGTATCAAAATCTTGAGTGCCATCTTGAGTGCCATCTTGAGTGCCATCTTGAGTGCCACGATAATTTAAATTTGGCATAATAACAGTAAATTGGTATCTATCGGATCTGAAATAGGGTTTCTTTTCATCAGTATAGTTCACTTGAAAAGCATAATTATCTAAGATTTTTGCAAATCCACTGCCTTTACGTTCCATATATCCAAGCCGATTAAATACATCTGCTAATACTGGATTTCTTCGAGTAGATGGTACTGTTACGGGATCTCTTTCTTGGATGTTAGAGCCATCTGGCATGCCACCTGGAGAATAAATTTCCAAACGATCATCATAAATATCAATGTGAACTTCACTTCCATTAATCAAATAATCTCTATGTGCTATCGCATTGACTAATGCTTCGTGGTAACTACGTTCAACATATTCTGGCATTTCTTCTCTAGAATTTGCTGTCTTTTTCCACATCATTTTGGCATTTCTTTTAATGAAGGCTTCACCATTGTCTATTAAAGAAATAACACTGCCTTCATATTCAGCATCATCTAATGCATCGAAAGTACCTCCGCTTTTATTCAACCCATTCCAACGTGTACAAAAGATTCTTGAATAACGAATTGGACTTTCATCCGCAATTAAAGCACCTGCATTTGTAAGATAACCATCTTCGGTTGCTAGTCCAAATGAAACGAGATCTTTTTCGTCAAAACTATTGCCTGTCCATTTTTTATATCTTTCTCTGAGTTTAGAAAAGGCATAATCATCAACTTTATACATTGAATTTTGAGAATCAAATGTTGTGTTACGCCCTCTTAAAACAAGGCGTTTTAATTCGATAGGAGACGCTTTTGCACTTTCATTACCAATACGAACATAAGCTTCAAGTAATCCGTCTCCTGAATAATAGTAAGGTGTTTCTTCTCCTTTGAATACCTGAACAATTAAAAGAACATTTCCATCTTCAGTATGAAAAGAAATTTTAAACTCTGGAATCGGATTTAATCTTGTTTTAATGATTTCGCTGATAAGTTCAGCATCTTTATCCGGAGTTTCTAAACCAACGATTTGATTATCATCTGAAATTCCAAAGATTAAGAAACCTCCTAAAGTATTCGCAAAAGCACTGATGCTTTTACACCAGCTTTTAGGTTTTTTAACTTCTAATTTTAACTTTTTATCATATTCTGTTGTTTCACCAATTATATTTTTAATTTCCAAGATATCCACCAACCTTTATAAAAATTATGACATAGAATTCTTTTAACAATCAAAAAAATACTATAAAGCAATCAAAATTTCATAGTAAGAAAATAAATATTATTGCTACGTGTAGCTTTTTGCTTGTTCCATCCAATAAGAACGAATTCTTTCTATCATATCAATACAATCATTTTGCGCAGTAGTTGCATTATATTTTTTCATATCACTGAAAGTATGTCCGCACGGTACAAGATCATTATCTACATAACCGCCACTAACCCCAACAAGCCATGAAGTAAATACACTTCTCTTAAATTTAAAAATATAATAATGCATCTCATACAATTCAAATTTTTTAACAAATTCAATTTTAGATGGCTTTTTACCTAATTCTTGCGAATCTGATAACCATTCCACCATATTCATTTGAGCCACTTCTTGTTGTTTAATGTTCATTATTTTATCAATCCATTCATCCACAAACTGGAATTTGTCAGTCTAAAATCAGGACTCCTGAGCAATCGGACATTTGTGTAAATGAAAGATCCGGAAATTCTTTTCTCAGTTCTTCAACGACAAAGTAGATTTCATCATTATCCCA
>OLNE01000691.1_pt1 | contig 29515 bp, 24 predicted proteins | sample 1672431 | NCBI WGS metagenome assembly OLNE01 (sample SAMEA3136685, study PRJEB25190) | human gut metagenome | reverse complement strand
GCCAAACTGTCGCGACAGTGTCGCATAGGTGTCGCACTGGGGCGATATTGCGTCGCGGTGCCGTTGCTTGTCGCGAACGGTGGCGCCCTTAATTGACCAAAATAGACGAAAGAATTTTGGTCAATCGCCTGTTTTCGCCAGAATAGACCAAAAAATAGGCTGATTTTTTGGTCTATTCGTAAGATATGCGACAATAGACCGAATAATTACCGACATTTTTGGTCTATTCGGGATGGTGTCTCATGTCGTCAAAATATCGGGACCTAAGAACCCTATTTCATATCTCAGAAAATGACGCCAGGCTCGTGTACGAGCAGCGCTTTAATTCCAAGGACGCCGTGCGTCTCAACTTTCAGATAAGCGGGAATCAAGCATTCTACGTAATGGACTCCGCGATTTACGAGCTAATTATCAAGGCGATGGAGCTTGATAGAGACATTGACCGCACCATAGGGATGTTGCCGCAGAGGGCCATTGAGCAATACATGGACAAATGCCTTATTGACGAAATCGTGCTTACTAACGGAATCGAAGGAGTTCACTCGACGCGCAGGGAAATCGACGATGCCCTTGAAATGCTCGCCGAAAAGGACAAGACGGGCAGGTTTTTAGGCATTGTTGAAAAATATCATGCGCTAAGAGTGCGTAAAACGATTCCTATCGCTACTTGCGCTGATGTACGTGCTTTGTATAACGAGCTGGTTCTCGATGAAGTAAGAGCCGATGATCCGTCTCATGTGCCAGATGGTCAGTTCTTCCGCAAAGGGCCAGTAAGCGTTCTGGATGCCTCGCATAAGCCAATACACCAGGGCGTTGAACCCGAATCAAAGATCATTGAACTGATGAATCAGGCATTGATGATCCTTGCTGATGAGGCCATCCCCGCGCTTGTACGGGTGTCGGTGTTCCATTTTCTGTTCGCCTATATTCATCCGTTTTACGATGGCAATGGGCGAACCAACAGGTTCATCAGCAGCTATGTCCTTTCTCGCAGCTTTAGCCCTATAGTTGGGTATCGCCTTTCGTATTCCGTGAAAGAGCGTATCGAAAAATACTACAAGGGGTTTTCGATTTGCGAGCATCCGCTGAATAAGGGAGATATAACGCCTTTTGTGATTTCCTTTTCGGAGCTGGTGGTTGATGCGATGGAAAGCATGCTGGATTCGCTGCAGGCGAAGCAGAGCGATTTGGCTGATGCGGTTGGGGCGGTAAATCGCGCAATCGCTACCAAAGAAGAGGACGCCGGTCTTTGGCGAGTTGCGTTCATTCTTGCTCAAGCGGAGCTGTTTTCGGAAAACGGTGCAACTACTGAAGAGCTGTGTGCGGCAGCCGAGATGTCCGAGCCCACAATGGCAAGGAAGCGCAAGCTTATTAAAGAGCTAGGGTTTTTGAGAGAGACGCGCAAGGGTAGGCAAAGGTTCTACTCGTTGAATTTGCAGAAGATGGGGTAGGGGGCTTGTTGGATGAATCGGAGTGCTTTTCGTCTTCATTCTGCGGGGGGGCTAATGCAGCGCGGCTTTCATTGCCTTTTCTTGCCAATATCGCTTCTTATCTTGGAAAGGGCGTCAACAAAAGTCTTGCGTCTCCACTCTTCAAGCTTCTCCATTGTTTTAATTCTCTCAAGGCATTCGATAATTTCGCTTAGCCACTTATAAGATTGTTCGATTCCCTCATTGTAAGGAAACGCCCTATGGCTGTATTTCAGCTTAAAAAAATCAATTAGCCCCATCTGTATCTTTCCGTTGCCGGATTCAAAGGCTTTTGCGATTGTTTCGGCGTTGATTGCGGCTGGGATGAAAGCATCCTTATCGTTGGAGGAATGATTTTCTAATGACTCAAGAACGGCTGTTGATATGTTGCCGGGATTCTCTAGGGGATCTAATGAAACTTCTAACTGCTTTATGGCTGAGCTTTCTGCTTTCTCCGACAAACTGTCAAGAAAGGGGTCTTTTGGCTCGCCTGCCTCGATCATCATTTGGTATCCCCAGATTAAAGCGCTACGAGATTGATATGGATTCGATTCGATGGTCTTATCGAAAGATTCTCTTATTTGCTGCTCTGATGGAGCTTCGTTGAGCCCCACGCTGTGCAGTATTTTGCATGCATCGTAGACTTTTTTCATTTTATCGGGCCGTATTTTCCCACTTTGAACGTAGCTCGATAGCCTTAACGCAAGTGAAACGGCTTCATCGTTGTCCATTTCTCTAATTGACATTAGCTGAGAAAGCGCATCGTCGATTTCGATATCCTGCTTTGTCCGGTTGTGCTTTGACTCAATGAACCGAGAGAGCGATTCATCGATTTCGTTTTTATTGACGGTGCTGCCGTTCGTGAGGGGTTCAAACGCCTCCTGCAAATATTCGTACCCCTCTAGCTGAATCGTTATCAGCGCCTTACCCATGCTGTCGCTCGATTCTTTGACTTCGGGCAGGGCGTTTGCGGAAACGAGGATGGCGAGTTCGATGGCTTTCGATAGGGCGCATTCTCTTTCGGAGTGGTCGATTTCTTGTTTTCGGAGAGCGGTTGAGGAGGCGATTGCGACCAGAGAGGGTCTTGCTTTTATTATTGCGCGAGCGTTCAGGATGCCCGACTGCTCGATTCCCCTGATAATGGCATTCTTGACGTCGAGATCGCATTTTTGGATCAAGGATATTTCCCTTGCAAGCGTTGCTTCGAACAGGCTTTCAGGGGATGGGGCGTATAGATATTTCCTCCACACTACTTTTTCAAGCTGCTCTTTCTGCTCATCTAAGTAGTCTAAGCCAGTTATGAGAAGAACCTTCCTTCTTTGGTTTTCGCATAGCTCATTTATGATTCCGAAGGAATTTCCGTGCTCACGGAAGAATGGGCTTCGCTCGATGTCGTCGAGCACGAGGAGGCAATTCTTTCTTGGTATCACATTCAGCAATGCGCTGGAATCGAGGGAGACGGGAGCTTTAGAGATTTTCTCAATCGATTTTAAGCTCGAGGAAAGCTGTCGTGAGGCGAATCGCTTAATGTTTTTGATTCCCCTGTTTGGCCCTGATTCATCGATGGATAAAAGTGCGGTAAAAATCCTCGAAGAAACCACCTCGTAGCTTTCCACCCCAAACAAAGAGACGCGGCAGAGAGAAAAGCCATTCTGTTTCAAAAGGCCTTTGAGCCTGTTGTCACAGAACCACGTTTTCCCTGATCCCCATTCTCCGTAGAGGGAAATTGCGTAATGGGCGTTGTCGTCGTTCATGTAACCCAGGATTGACTCTTCTAACAGGGAAAGGTTTTGGGGCTTTGTGGGTTCATTAGAGGAAGGGGAATTGAAGGCAATGAGAGGAAGCAGAGCTAATAAAATCGTGGCGGAAGGAGCAAGAAGCATCGCTTGGTGGGAGAACGAAAAGTAAGCGGAGAGTGACGCTGAGCATAAAAAGGCGATAGTGAGGAGCGTCAATTTGGCGTTTTGATTGGTCATAGGCTGCCTTCCGGGGCTCTGTCGAGGGTATTAAACAGATAATTCCAATTCCAAATATAAGCAAATCAATCTCTAAAACCGTATTAAAAATACCGAAATAGGAAAAACTTGCCAAAAAACGGGGTAATATTGTGCTTACCAATGGGAAGGCACAGAACAATGATCCGTCTTACGTCTATTCATCTTGAAAACTTCAAGAACACCGAAAGTGGCACAGTGTCGCTTTCTTCTTGGACTCCGGGCAAACCCCTGGGCGGTTCCGACATCGTAGGCTTATATGGGCAAAACGGCTCGGGAAAAACGTCGGTTATACAGGCGTTGTCCATATTAAAGAAAGCGCTAACGGGCAATTCCCTGCAAAACGAAATCGCTGACTGCGTTTCGCGCACGACCGGTGAGTCGACCCTTTCCTTCGAGGGGGTGCTTTTCTCGAAGGAAAAGGACGCCGAAGGCTTGTTTTCTTACTCCCTGACTATTTGTGTGGATGATGGCATGCCGAAAATACGCGGTGAAAAGCTTGCTTATAAAGATTATTCGGCGAAGAAGCCCGTCCTTAAAACCCTATTCGAATACGAAAGGGAAGAGGACGGAAGCCCCTTTCTTGTTTCCCCTAAAACAGTATGGGAACCTTTGCTCAGGATCGACGACATCTGCAAGATGCAAGTGCTTGTAACGGAGCGAGTGGCGGATGGTGCCTGCAACTCTTTGTTATTTTCCACCGAGTTCTTGGACGTGCTAAGCAAACTTGCTAAGGCCGGCGACAAGGGCCTTAGCAAGAAAGCCCTTGAATCCAGAGATAAAGTAGCGGAACCGCTTATGCTTGTAGCCGGCCGATTGTTCCTTTTTGGACATACGGGTTTGGCTATTGTCTCTGCTGCGCAACAAGCGGAGGGCATGGCAAATCACCTTCATATCTCCACCCACGAAGGCGAATTCGGAATTTTCGCAGATAACGGCTTCGACGTTAATCTTCTGAAGCCCACGCTCTTAACCGAGGAAAACTATGCGGTTTTGAAGCGGACCATCAGCTCGATAGCCCCCGTAATGGAAGCCCTGGTTCCCGGGTTGGACCTGGGCGTTAGGGAACTGGAAAAGCAGCTCGACGATGATGGACGCCTCGGCATTCGTACCGAGTTGGTTTGCACCAGAGGCAAGGTTACCATCCCCTTGCGTTGCGAAAGCGAGGGAATTAAAAAGCTGGTTTCCATTCTTGTGCTGTTGGTTGATGTGTATGCAAAGCCGGGTGCGTGCGTTGCGATAGATGAATTCGACAGCGGTGTATTTGAATTTTTGCTGGGCGAAATTCTACAGGTGCTGCAAGACCACGGCAAGGGCCAGCTTGTTTTCACTGCTCATAACCTTAGACCGCTGGAAATAGTGGATAAAGGATCGTTGATATTCACCACAGCGAACCCAAAGAACCGTTATGTGCCGTTCAAGGGAAGCAGGGAAAGCAACAACCTAAGAAGCCAGTACTTAAGGGCCATTAACCTTGGTGGCCAGTCCGAGGTAGTGTACGAGCCAACGAACAAGTTCGCTATAGATAGCGCATTTTTCGAAGCGGGGATGGCGGCGAAAGAGGGCGCCAATGGCTAGCACGCGCAAGGTTGTGTTGTTCATTGTTGAAGGACCGAGTGACGAGGCTGCCCTGGGTGGCATTTTCACGAAGATTTTCAACAATGCTGCCGTGAAGTTCGACGTGATTCATGGCGATGTAACCACATCGTGTCAAGACCCCGTCAAGATACGGGAGCACGTGCGCAACGAGATATTGAAGCATCTGGCGCGGGACCGTGGCTACGGATGGAAAGACCTGGAACGTATAGTGATTATATGCGACACGGACGGCGCGTTTGTGCCTTCTGGCCTCATCGAAGCGTCTAGCGATGGACGCCTTCATTATGAAGAGGGTCGCATTCTAGCACGCGACCCAGCGGTCATTGCCGAGCGCAATGCGAAGAAAAGCGAAGCCTTGAAGCGGCTTTTTTCGATAAAGGAATTAACAAGCAAGCAGCGGAAAGTGCCTATAAGAACATTCTTCCTTTCTCGCAACCTCGAGCATGCATTAAGCGGCGAGCCCGGCGAATGCAGCAATGACGAGAAAGAGCTGCTAGCGCATAGGTTTGCCCGGAAATACGTCAATGATATTGAGGGGTTCAAGCGCTTTCTTGCTGAAGAGATCGGTGTTGCTGGGGATTACGCCGAAACCTGGAATTATGTTGCTGAGGGCACCCATTCGCTGGAGCGATGCTCGAATCTGCATTTGGTTCTGGAGGTCTTCAGCTCGGCATGCTGACTTTATGATTTTGCTTTCTGGCAAGTACGACAGCTATTCTTGATTGGGTCTGTGGCATGATGAAGGATTGGAACGAAAAACCCCTGGTTTCGCTTGAATCAGGGGTGCAGGGGGTCAGCAACATGAATGACAAAACTCATGATGAGACGGCCCAAAAAGGTGGTGCTTGTTTTTTGGAATGCCTTACGCAAGATATCGACTTTAGCATAGTTACTGTCGACGAAGCCTGGGCGTTTTTGTGCAGGTTGAGTGGCCTTACTAGAAAAGAGCTGGTGTTTGAGCTTTGTGAGTGCGATGGCGATTTTATGCTCTTTTGGGAGAGAAACGAATGCCGATTTAACTCGATTGATCCAGATCGGCTTCGCTTTCATGCTTTTCACATACTAGGAAGCATCGACGATTGTAGCAGCATAGTAGAGAATGGATTGCTCAACTTGCATCAAATGCTTGGCAATAAAACGGCCTTATCAGAGGGGTTAAAGAAATGCGGTGTAACATTTGACCTGAATAACGGAAAGATGCTAATTGATGACTATTTGTTCGATGTTGGGCCCGATAGCATTTCGGAATCGGGCCCAATAGGCGTTATTTCCACAAGGATTTCCAGAGATTATTGCGTTAATGGATTTTTGTGCAATGAGCATCCGGAAGGGTATGGAACCGGCATACATAAACGTCCTGAGTTTTTGCTAAAGCTTTCCGAGCTGTCTCCTAAGGTGAAGAAATTATCATCATGCTGGGCTTCGATGTCGACGCCATATGCCGTTCATTATTATGCTCGTCTTGAGCAGCTCCCGAGGTATCAGTTCGGTTTAGATGGCGTGAAAAGCGGTTGTTCTGAGGGCGATTATCCGGCTGTTTTAAAATGGGCCATTCAGCAGGCCATCGATAGAGTGACTCTTTCGGATGGAGCTATTGGTGAACGGATTATGTATCTGCTAGACGATGAGAGCATTCCAACCAGTCAGATCATGGCAATAAAGCGGCTGCATATTTAAGCGATGCTCCTGCTCCCTCCTGCACAACCCCTCTACGCACTGCGACGCAATCCCTTACAAAGAAAGTTTGCTATAGCCTCAACTCGAAGGAGACGTGCTCCGCGTATGAGCTCAGGTAAAGAGCAACTTAAGAAAGATTGGTTTATCCTACGGTCCCTGGTTTCCAAGGACTTCAAGCTGAAATATCGCCGTAGTGTGTTGGGTGTGCTGTGGTCGGTTTTTGAACCCTTTGCTTATGATGGTGGTTCTTACCGCAGTATTCTCTACTATTTTCCGTTTCAACATCGAGAATTTTCCGTTGTATTTGATCTTAGGCTAAACGCTGTTTGCCTTCGGTGCCGTCAATAGTTTTGCGTAAATTCAGCTAGCCATCAGCACGACTGCTCCTTGAGAAGCGACACGTCCAGGTAGTGGCGGGAGCCCCACTCGCTGTCGGCGACGTACTTCAGGCGGGTGGCCACTAGCATGAGCGCGGACTTGCCGTCGGGAAAGGTGCCGACCACGCGGGTTCGGCGGCGTATTTCCCTGTTCAGGCGCTCGATGGCGTTGTTCGTGCGGATGCGCTGCCAATGCTCGCGCGGCATCTCGCAGTACGCCAGCATCTCGGCGTATCTGACGCGCACGACCTTGGCGGCCTCCCCTGAGCCTCATCGACTCCAGATCACCGGCCACCGCCTCGGCTTTGGTCGAAGCCGCCTCGCGAGACTCCATCGCGTGGACGGCCTTGAGCATGGCCGCCACCTGCGGCCTCTTCGATTTGGGGACCTTCGCCAGCGCGTTGCGGTAGAAATGCACCGTGCAGCGCTGGTATTTGGCCTCGGGGAAGACCTCGGCGATCGAGCCGCCCATGCCGGCGGCCTTGTTGCCGACGATCATGCGAACGCCGCGCAGGCCGCGCGATCTCAGCCACGACAGGAAATCGCGCCAGCATTCCGGCGACTCGGTGAAGCCCTCGGCGCAGCCGATCACCTCGCGGTAACCGTCGTCGTTCACGCCGATGGCTACCGCGACGGCGACGTTCTCGTAGGAGCTGCCTCAGCTGCGCTTCAGGTAGATGCCGTCGATATAGACGTACGGGTACTCGCGTTCCAGCGGCCTGCCCTCCATTCCTCGACCGCCTTGAAGGCCTTGTCGTTGAGATTCGACACGGTGCCGGCGGAGATGCCCGCGCCCCACAGGATCTCGCTGACGTCCCCGATGCGGCGCGTGGACGCCCCGGCCAAATACATCTCGATGATGGCCTCCTCGACGCTAGTCTCGCGCCTCTTGTAGCGCTCGACGACCGCGGTGGCGAAGCGCATCCCCATGAGCTTTGGCATCTTGAGCGTGACCTAGCCCGACGTCGTGGTGAATCCGCGCTCGTACGGTCCCGCGCCCACAAGCTGGTCGGCCTCCTCGTCGAGCATGGCGTTGATGGTCTCCTCGATGGTTTTCCTGGTCAGCTCGCGAAGCTCGGACTTCACCGCCTTCTCGTCGAATGATACGATTGAGTTGGAAATGGTCTGCCTCCTAGCATGATTGAATTCGACACTCAAATCATACCGACGGCGCGCGCCATGTCTTTTTCTCTTTTCTGGGCGTGTTCAGCTTTCAAAGTGCGCAAAGAATTATGCGTTACCTGGTTTTCCGCTGCTGCTGATTATTTGTCTCTATTGGGGGAAGAGGGGGAATCGTGGGGTTCTGGATATCCCGGATGCGGAATTGGAGATTCTTTACCGTCAAACCGTTTTGACTAGAGCTATCGACCGGAAATCAGCGTCTAGATTTGCGGAAAACGCAAGGACGGAAGGTCGTTCGGAGGGGTACGAGCAGGCGAGACTCGAGCTATCGCAAAGCAAATCTCTCAAGATAGGTGGAGGCAATAACGGCTATTCCCAGAAAGATGTTGGGAGGTAGCTGTCCAACAACCCTCCGGATCGAGCGATTCTGGATGCGTGACGCCCGTATTTCCTCAGCGTTTTTTCGGTGGTGTGTGGCGGCAGTTCAGAAGTGAAAAAGAAAGAGAAAACGGCGATCATCCTCATTTTCCGCAAAAACCGTGCAGGCTGGTTAGCGTGCGCCAATACCCTTTACAATGAAACATCGTGATTATTTAGGTCGCACTGGGCGCCAACTGCAAAGGCAGCGCCGCCCATGTAGCCACTAAACGATAAGGAACTGCATTAATGCCAAATATGCTCTCAAGCGCTAATGCCAGAAGGAATTGGTTCACCATAACATCCCTTGTATCCAGGGACTTCAAGCTTAAGTACCGTCGCAGCGCCCTGGGCGTTTTGTGGTCGGTCCTGAACCCTTTGCTCATGATGATCGTGCTTTCCGTTGTGTTCAGCACGTTTTTCAAGTTCAGCATTGAAAACTACCCGCTGTACGTAATCTTGGGCAACGTCATGTTCGCCCTCATGGCTGATTCCACTTCGGGCGCCATGAATTCAATCATCGAATCTTCTTCGCTTATCAAGAAGATTCGCATTGAAAAGCTCATCTTCCCGTTGGAAAAAGTGCTGTTCCAACTGGTGAACTTCTGCATTTCGCTCATCGCGGTAGCTGCGGTAATGATCTTCTTCCAAGTTATGCCGCACGTTAGCCTGCTTGCCCTGCCGCTGCTGCTCCTGTACGTGGTGCTATTCAGCGCGGGTGTGGGTATGGCGCTTTCCGCCCTTTCGGTGTTCTTCCGCGACGTGTGCCACCTGTGGGGCGTCGTTATCACCGCATGGACGTACGCCACGCCGCTTTTCTACCCCGTAGAAATCTTGCCTGATTGGGCGGCGCCGCTTATGCAGTACAACCCTATGTATCACTACGTAACTTACTTCCGTGACCTTATCCTGAGCGGCACGGTGCCCGGCTTGCAGGAAAACCTGCTGTGCCTGGGCATGGCGGTGGCTGCATTCGCTATCGGTCTGCTTATTTTCAAGAAGACCGAAAAGAAGTTCATTCTCTACGTTTAAGGAACAACCATGCCCGAAAACGTGAACACCAGCGTTCTAGAAATCGAATCCGAGCTTGCGGACGATTCATCGAAGAAAACCATGATCAAAGTGGACCATGTGTCCATGATCTTCAACATGGCAAGCGAGCAGCTGAACAGCATCAAGGAATACGCGATTGCCGCCTTGAAGCGCGAGTTGCGCTTTAAGGAATTCCGTGCACTCGACGATGTTTCCTTCGAAGTGAAGCAGGGCGACGTGTTCGGCATTCTGGGCACGAACGGTTCCGGCAAATCCACCATTCTGAAGATTATTGCCGGCGTATTGGAGCCCAGCAAAGGGTCGTGCACGGTTAATGGCAACATTGCTCCGCTCATCGAGCTTGGTGCGGGCTTCGATATGGAGCTTACCGCGCGCGAAAACATCTACCTGAACGGCGCGCTTCTGGGTTATTCGAAGCAGTTCATTGAAGAAAACTTCGACGACATCGTTGAGTTCGCTGAGGTGGAAAAATTCCTGGACATGCCCATGAAGAACTACTCTTCCGGCATGGTGGCGCGCATTGCCTTTGCAATTGCTACGGTTATCGTGCCCGAGATTCTGATCGTGGACGAAGTGCTTTCCGTGGGCGACTTCATGTTCCAGAAGAAGTGCGAAGACCGCATCACGAAGTTGATCAAAGAGCACGGTGTGACGGTGCTTATCGTTTCTCATAACAATGACCAGATTGAGCGCTTGTGCAACAAGGCGGTATGGATCGAAAAGGGCCATCTGCGTATGGCGGGCACGGCGAAGGAAGTGTGCCAGACGTATCGTGTGCTGGGCGGTCATGTGGGCAGCAAGGAATCGGAGCAGATTGTGTTCGAAACCTTGCAGGATCCGAAGAAGCCCGACATGAGCGGCATCGAATCTATCGAAGCGGACACACGTTATGGCATTGCGGCGAAGCTTTCAAGCCGTTGCTACCCCGATGGCGCAAAGGCTGTAATTCTTGCATCGGGCGAGCACGAAATGGTGCCGCTGATTGCAAATGGCCTTGCGGGGGCATTGGACGCGCCGATCCTCCTTACGCAGAACGAAAGCGTGCCCGATATTACGGTGCAGGAGCTGACCAGGCTCAACCCGCAGACGGTGTACGTTCTTAATGGCGGTACGTTGGACGCGGATGTAATAACCAAGGAAGCATCCTCCACCGCTCCTTCCGCTTCGGTGGAAGTGTTGGAAGGCGAAAACGCCTGCAGCCTTTCGTGGTCGATTTTCCAGCACGGCGAAGAAAAGGGCCTATGGGGTTCCGACGTTGCCCTTACCTACGACGGCTGTTTGGGCGATTTGGTGTCACTTTCGCCTTACATTTTCTCGGGAAAATGCCCGGTGCTGGTGAAAGACGCTCACGATGAAATTCCTTCCTGGATGAAGGGAGCATCGCTCAGGTCAAAAAACGTCCTTGTGGTGAGCGGATACAAGTCGTTCACTGAAGAGTCGTTAACGTTTGTTGGTGAAAATGGGGCAACGATGACGAGGTTCGTCGGTAGCGACCCTTATGATGCCAACGAAAAGATCAACATTTGGATAAATAACTACAAGAAAGAGGAGTCTCCTCTTTTGCTTGTTGTTTCCATCTGGAATCCGCAGGACGCCCTTGCCATTGCCTCTTATGCGGCAAAAAACAATGCCTGCATTATGTTGGAGGACCCTCAAAACCTCGACAGCGTAGCCCACGGCATTCGCTATTTGAAGCGCTTCACAGGAAAGATCGGATTTGTCGGAGACAAATCGCGTTTCAATGATTTGGACAAGGCGCTTCTTGCGAAAGCTTGCTTAGGCAACTGCTAGTCTGAGATAAACGCCTTTAGCGCATCGCGGACAGCCGGGTCGCTGAAGGCGTTTTCGGTGAAATGGTTGTGGCCCAGAATGTCGTCTGGAAGATACGGCCATCCAGGATAGCACTCGTCTGCTACCGCTATTGCGTCGTTCGGAATGTTGATGCTGCCATTCTCGAATTGGTGCGGCTTTGCAGGAAGCATCATGGACAAGGGCCATAAGGTCCTTCGCCAAGGTGCGTCATAGATGTTGTCTATGCCGTAAGCAACAGCGGTAGCATTCGCCTTGTCACATAGGATTCCTTTTTCATATGCCATGTTGCGGTATTCTTGGAACAGTCCTTCGATGGCTTCAATTTCAGGGTGGGCCAGGCTGTCGTTTTGATCGTTTCTGCTAATGGGGATCCCCTGGGCTATTTCACCACTCTCCGCAGAGTACAAAAGGCCCCTTTCCTTCCAATAGGGAAGTGATTCCATTTTTTCGCCGAAGGTGGCCATTAGCTCGAGGCGAAGGTTTCTGTACAGTTCGTCATTTTCCTTGCTTGATGACGCTGCCCAGTCCCATATCGAAACATCAATAAAGCAAGGAATGTTCTCATTGCGACTGCTGAATCTAAGCTGCCTGCAAAAAACATAGCCGTCGTAAACGAGTGTAAATTGGTAATTGGGGTCTGCGTCGCATAAAGACTGAAGCTTTTCAGTATCTTCCCTCATCATGCAAATGTCGATGTCGTCATCCCAGGGGATAAAACCATTTCGCGAAAGTGTGCCAACCAAAGAACCGTAGGCTGTCCAGTACGGCAAGCCAGCCTTTTGACAGATGGAATCAAGCTCAAACATCAGTTTCGCATTTGCCTTTTGCATGATGCGAGCATCGCCTTCGGCTTCAGGCATCAGAGAGAATATTCTGCGGCGAATTGCTGCAGGAGAGTCTTCCGGATAGGTTTTTTTCATCAGCGCTTCCATGCGCAGCTTGTTGCGCTCCGCTTCGGCGGCCAAGGCGTTGCTGACGTCGGCGCATTTTTCGTTTATAACATCGACATTGGAATCAATATGTTTGATCCGTGCGAGCAGCTCATTCTGTTTTAGCTTCGTTTCAATCAGGTCGGCTCTGATCGAGTCGGTTTGTTCGACAAAGTGCTTCTCTGCAGCATGAAACGAACGAGACGAAATAGGCAGGATGGTTTTGAGTTTGCCGATTGCGGACATAGCTGCCTTTCTGGTTGGGCCGGCCGGACAATCCCGATTCTGCGGCAAGAAGGATAAAAAGCTAATCTTGGCAGCGTGAAGATGGCTCTAGGGCTTAGGGCGACCAAATACTGCTTGAGTAATTATAAGGAAAGAGGAGCTGTGGCTAATCGTCTATCCTGTAAAGCTTCATACTGTCTCGTTCCAGAACAACCGTGAAACCTGGAGTTTGGTCATTGATGCCGTCGATCCCCTCCCATGCTTCGGGGTTGTAGTTCGGGTAGTACATGCCGATATCTTTGAAGTCTGGTTTCAAGAGCAGGACATAGGAAGCGTTGGCTTGGCGCACAGCCCTGCGAACCTGCTCATCGGAATCGATGTCTTTGAGTTTTTTTCGGATCAGCCTGCTCTCTTCGGTTTCGCCGTCTACTATTCCGTAGTTAGTGTTAACTCTGTAATACAGGTCGATACCAGTTTTTCCGAACGCGTACATAGAGCCATCGAACGGCTGATTGATAATTGGGGTGTCGTTAGGGACTACCTCTTGGACTTCTCCTATGAAGCTAATCTCATCGTTGTCCAGATAATTCCATACAGCCGAATTCTGCCCATAGGCACAGGCCCGTACGCTCTCGAAAGCGTGGGATGTGGGCAGGGTTGGTATAAAGGTTACGAACACGAGAGCAGCCGTGCACCCAGCGTAAGCATATGCTGGGGTTATTGCTTTTTGTTTAAGGAGTCTTTCTAGTAGAGATGCGATGGCGTAGAGTCCAGCCGAAGCAACAGGAATAGAGAAAAGTCCACAGAAGGCCGCGATTCTGTAAGGGTCGCTGTACCAGTAGCCCCCAATGAAATGCTTCAAGGGCGTTTCTGGGGTTCCCGCCACGACAAAGAAAATAAAAACGCTAGACAACAAGGAAACAACGAGCCAGCTGCTTCTTTTTGTATTCAATAGAAGGAAAGCGATTCCGCAAAGCAGTAGAAGGGCAATCTGAGGCTGCGGATCATTGGTGGCGAGGGACCAAGAGGCAATGGATTTAATGCATCCTGATGGTTCATACAGGGGAGGCCAATAATAAGTGAGGGTTCCTTGTAAGAAGGGGAGGTTGAACAGGATCAGCAGCAGGATGGCAAACAAGACAAGAAATGCGATACAGACCAAAGCCGTTTTACGCCATTCCCTCTTTTTTTCCTCGGTTTCGTAGAGAGCGATTTTCCAGAGCAGATACGGCATGAGGAACGTCATCAAGACAAAAACGGCATTGGGCTGGAGGAAAGCAAGGCTCATCAGGCCTAAGATGAATCCGGCGGCATATGCGGCGAAAAGGTTCCTGCTTTTGGCATTTTCGATTGCGGAAATGAATAGCGACCCAACGAGCATGCATGTGCAGAAAGAGGCGCCGTTAGGGAATAAAGGCCAAACGTCGTAGAGAGACCAAGGGAATGCGGTTTGGATGCAGCAAACTATGGCGCCGACAGCCACCAAACCTGGTTTTTCAGGGAAGAGGGCTCGCAATAGGGAGAAAAGCGAAACAGGAAAAACTATGGAGCAAAATGCAAAATTGGCAGCGTTGGCGGCCAGCGGTGCACTTGTTTGAAGGGCGCTTGAAGCAAAGGCGGCGAGCATGTGCCACCCTGCGGGATAAAAGCCAACTCCAGGGAATGGGTCGATGGCGGGATCTGCCAAATAGTAGCCAACGCCCAGGACGGACCATATTCCAGATTCAATAAAACTCTCAGTGATGTTGTAATGAAAAACATTGTCGTATGTTTGAACGATGGATTCGGGTCCATCAAGGGGGAGCAAGTAGACATAGGCGCCCACCGCGATTCCCGTAAAGATATACAGTGCAGCAATCCCCCAGTCAGTTTTCCCCTCCTTGTCGGTATTCTTGTGTTGCCTACGGAAAAAGAAAAGGGCAGCTGGAGCAAGAAGAAGAGGAACGCCAATCGAGAAGGTAGAGCAGGTCAGCCCTATTTTGCTAAATGCGATTCCTAGCAGGCACAGTGAAGCGATCGAAAATACTGGCGCAAATATTAACGAGCTAATCTTGGTTAGACCAAGGCCTCTGAAAAATAGAAAACCAGGAACGAAAAGCACTAGAATAATCAAAGCATATGCGCAAAAAAAGTTAAGCCACATCTGAAGCGCCTCTTAAGTAGTTGATCTTGTATCTTGAGCTTGGTCTTGCTTCGTATAGGCAAGATGTAATCGTTAAATTATGACATAACATGGGAAGCTCGATTAATTAACCTGGGCTTGGGGTATGCGTAGTTTGCGCTTTGGCTGTGTTGGCTTTTGGGTCCCCGATAGATGATGACTGGGACTATGCATCTTGCAAGCAACGATAGGAATGACTTTCGCTTTCATGAGTAAAGAGAGGTAGCCTATGTGGACTTTCTTTGTCCTGGCTTCGGTATTTGTCCTGGTGCTCCTTTATATTCCAGGATATATGATGAGTAGAGTTGTTTTTGCGTCTGCGGCACGCGCTCTTGCCTTCTCACCGGTTGTCACCGTTGCTCTTTTGGTTGCGTTTGGCATCACTCTTTCGCCTCTGAGCGTTCCGTGGTTTGCCTTGCCTCTTCTTGCGGTATTTGTGTCTGCTGCGGCATTTCTTCTTTTTCGTAAGCCGTTGGTTAAAACCGGGTCCAGAACCTGGTTTAGCATAGGGCTCTATGCGGTGGTTGGGGTGGGTCTAACGACTTTTGTCTTCTTGGGAGGCATTGACGGGGCAGCGTCGTTCTCGATCTTGACGGATACTACGTTCCATCTTCAGTGCGCTCAAGCAATGCTTCAATCGGGTCATTATTCTGCTTTGTCCGCATCTGTATACCCTGAGCTGATTGTCCGAGGAGAGGGCGGTTTCTACCCTGCTGCCTGGCACATTTTGACGGCAATTGCGGCAGGCGCTACTGCGATGCCCATTACTGTTGCTCACAATGCAGTTAACTTTGTAATCTGCGCATTTGTCTTTCCTTTGTCTGCTTGGGTACTCCTGGCGTTTTTGTTCAGGGATAAAGAGGAGACAATTATTGCCGGTGCCTTTGTTTGTTGCTCCTTCGCTTCCTTCCCCTGGAATTTTTTGATTGCCGGCCAGTATGATGCAAATTTGCTCGCCTTTTCGCTAATGCCCCTCCCTCTTTATTTATTGGCAAACATCTTTGCTTCTGGGGAGAGGGAATTGCCCTTTGCGGGCTCGGTGATCCTGCTTGCGCTCTCCATGTTTTCCCTTGCGGTCTCCCAGACGAATGCTTTGTTTGCCGTCGGCGTGCTATCCATTCCTCTGATAGTTTTGTATTCATGGAAAACTGTGCAAGGAATTTCCGGCTCTGTGCCAAAGGCGGTAATTGCCTCGGTTACGGTCATGCTGGCAATAGGAGCTATTTGGTACGGCGCCTACTCTTTGCCGTTTATGCAGGACGTTGTGCAGGTGAAGCGCGAAGTTTTCGCCGGTGGTCTTCAAGAAATGGCGAATATCCTGACTTTGTCCTTCGGCCCTACGTTCGCACCGCAGCCTGTTCTTGGGTGTTTGGTGATCGTAGGAGCCTTGCTAATCATACGTAAAGAGCGTTCTTGTTTATGGGTTGTTGCGGCGTACTTAATAAGCTGCTTGCTGTGCTATGTTTGCGCTGTTGTGGACAATCCGATCAGGCAAGTTTTATGCGGCTTTTGGTATACGGGCATCAACCGAATTGGAGGGATAGCCGTTTTGGCTGCTATTCCGATTGCCGCAGTTGCACTCGGTGAGGCAATGGCGCTTCTACGCGGCTTTTTCCATTCGTTTGCTTTGACAAAAGCTGCATGTGTGGCATGCGCCTTTTTGCTTCTAGCAGGCGTTGCTTCAAATGTCGTTTTGGAGAAAATGGGTTTCAGCTCAGGCTTGCGGTATGTTTCCGAGAGAATTGAATCGGATTACAAATACGCCAATCCTGTTTCATTCAGTCAGGAAGAGCGAGAGTTTATTGAGAAGATTAAGCCATATGTGGCTGACGACTTAGTGGTTAACATTCCTTCGGATGGAAGCATTTGGTTATACGGTACGGATGGAACTAATACCATGTGTCGTTGGTTTTACTCGTCTCCCAGCAAAGAGTATGACCTTTTTAAGTCATCGTTAGATGAAGCTGGTTATAACGAAGAAGTTAAGCTGGCTGTGAAGAGCTCTGGCGCAAAGTACCTTTTGTATTTGGATGAAACCATCCATATTGGATCTTTTGACGAATCTGAGTGGGAGGGAATTCTCTCGGTCACTGATGAGACTCCGGGTTTTGAAACGGTGTTGGCAGACGGTAATATGCGGCTGTACAGGATTACCGAATAGGCAGGTTCCCGTTGCGGTCCGTTCAAGGCTGCAACGGGAACCTCTTTGCATTGATTTCCCTTCCTCAAAAAGGGCGAATACGGTTATTTTTGCGTGGATCAACGCCGCCTAACCAAGGTAGCGGCGCACCATATCAGTTCCGAAAGCAGTCATCTTGTAGAAGATCCGAAGCTGGCCATCGCCATCAACGTCAACTTTTGTCTCTTCAAGTAGCCCATTTTCCCGTGAGGTTGCCAGGGCTTCATCTACATCCTTGCTATTCAGCAGTTTGTAGCCTGAGTAATCTTCCTTGAGCGCGGCGATAACATCGTTTGCGCTCAGCTCTTCGCCGTGGTTGAAGCATTCGATAATGGCGTAGTGCAAGGGGGGTAGGTTGTTCTTCATTTTGGCTACTCCTTATGTGCCTTGATGCGTTTTGCGGGGTTGATGGCAATGCAGAAGATGCCGGCAATCATGATAAGCGCGCCAATCCACTGCATTGCGGAAAGGGGTGGGTAGTCGGCAGTCAAGCCGCCAATGTTCAAGACGCCCAATACAATCCAAATGAAGAACGGGCCCCAGAAGGCGTACATTCCGTTGCACGCCATGCCCAGTGCGGTGCCGCACATGGAGTTTCCCTTATACCAGAACGAAAAGGCTGGCATTGCAAACAGGCCCGACACGGCGAAGATCAATATTGAGGGGTCGGAAACGGCCGTGCACAGGATAGCGGGCACGGCAGCAATGCTATCGCCCATTACGGTAAGAACAGGGAAGGCGATTGCCAGTTCTAGAACACCGGCTGTAATTTGCCTTATGGCAATGCCGATGCGGTAGTCAATCAGGATGGTTCCGAAGCCCGCAACGCAGCCCTCGAAGCCCCAGCCGAACGCAGCAAGGAAGGCGAACAAGCAGCCAAACAAGGCTTCGGGGCCCATGTCGGCAAAGCTGGTGCCACCAATAATGCCTGCAGCGGCAAGGCAAATCAAGATGCCTATAACCTTATGGACCTCAAGGCTTTGCTTGAACAACACGCGACCAAGAATGGCACCAATAGCGCAGTTGAGCGCAGCGATGGGCACAATGACGCCCGGGTTGCCCGCTGCGGTTGCTGAATTCAGCGCCACCACGTAGGCAATGGTGGCGAACGGACCGCCGATGGCTGCGCAAGCCATCATTACCCAGCCGGGCTTCGTCTTGACTGTTTTCCAAAGGTCGCCCAGCTGACCGTTCTTGGCGCACATGGCCACTGACCACAATCCGCTGAACGTATCGTTCAAGCCCGCGGCAAGCGCGGCGAGGGTGAAGGTGATTGCAAAAGCGCTAAGGGGTGCGTTGCCGTTCCAGCCTTCGCCACCAAACCATGCGGCCCATACGCCTTGTGTTTCTCCCAGAGTTAAAAACGCCGTATACAGGCCGTAGCAAATGCCAGAAGCCACAGCGAAGGCTATCCCTTTTGTCATGTATTTGCGGTGACGCTGTTTTTGCAGGTTGGAAATGCTCTGTTGCATGTTTGCTCCTGTCGAAAGGGTGTCGGTTTCTAGGGGGGTTGCGTTAGTTGATGCCTGCTTGATAGAGGGCCAGCGATTTGTCAAGGTACTTCTTGGCGTAGCGATAGTAGATGTACAGCCACTCTCCAACCGATTCCCCCTGAGATTCCTTGTAAAGGGACCAGAGATACCAGCACCAGCCAGCAAAGGCAACTGCGGCATAGCAATGTTGAAGCTGTTCAATGGAAGCCTGGTTATCGAAATAAAGGGAGATAAGCTTGTCTGCTGCCGCCTCGTCAAGCTCACTGCAAACAATGAAGGTTCCCAGGTCTTGTGAAAAATCGGCCATCCCGGAGTATTCCCAGTCGATCAGTGAAAGAGTGCCCTTTTCGTCCTTCAAAAGATTTAAATAGAAGAAGTCATTGTGGCAAAGCACGGTACGCCCTACGCCGTCGGCGCTAAATAGATCGTAGAGATGCGCGAACTCTGATTCCAGCTGACGAAAGTTGGGGATGGCGTCAAGGTCGGAGGGTTCGATAAGGCCTGCGTAGTCGCACGACTTCTGGAAGAAGTTGAAGCTAAGCGCCAATTTTGCATCAGAGCCGTGAAGCTTCTTGATAAGAGAGGTGGCTTCTTCGATGTCGGTAGGGTTTGAAGGGTCAAGCTGTTCGCAGTTGGGGATGAAGCGGGAAACCTTCCAGCCTTTTGCAGGGTCTTCATAGATAAAGGTGTCGTCGATTTTCAGCGATCGGGCCAATTCCTGCGCCTTTGTCTCTTCCTGGCGGTTGATTAGCTTGTCGGTGCCAACGCCGGGGTGGCGGTAGACGTACTCCCCGCTGTTGATGGCAAAATGGCAGGATAGGTTGGTAAGACCCTGCTTCAAGGGGTAGATGTCATGAATTTCGTCTCGGGTGCAGCCAAGGGTGGCAACGATGTTGTCGAAGGCTTCTGAATCGACGTTCTGGATGAACTCAGGGTCGAAAAGCCTCAGTTCATCGAGCGAATCGAACTCGTTGATCATGCCATCGGGATAGGGTCGCACTACCATATCGAGCTCTTTGATGTGGTCGATATAGATTTGCTCCCAAAGTTTGTCTGCAGTTTCGGGGCGGTCGTATTCTGCGACGAGTATTTCGGAAAAACGCTTGGAGAACGCTTTATCGAAATAAACATGCCCAAGCATAATCAAAGAATCGGAGCCGCCGATGGTTACCCCGGCAATTCGCTTGTTCGGACCTTCCTTTATGCACCATTCAGGGGTTTCGCCCTTGCAGAACTGAGCTGCGTAGTATGCCTGATACACATACGGTTCGAAGGGATTTTCGGTGAAGTAGTCGTCCGAAGAGCAGATAAAGGTATTGCCAAGCTTTTCGCGAACATGCATAAGGGTAGAGTTGTTGTTGCGCGATGCGTACTCGGGGTTAATAACGATGGTTACACCAAACGTATCTTCGAGGTAGAAGAAGTACTCTTTCTTGTAACCAGCAACAACGGTAATGTCGTTAATGCCCGCCTCTTTGAGCTGTTTGATTTGTCGTTCAATAAGCACTTCTCCTCGAACGCGAAGAAGGCCCTTGGGCTTTTCGTAGGAAATAGGGGCAAAGCGCGAAGAGAGGCCAGCCGCCATGATGATTGCATTATCTACCTTAAAGGGAGAAAGCGCTTCTTTGCCTTCTGTATTGATTGCGCCATTTGAGACCATGCCCTTTTCGGTGAGTGATTTAAGCGCAGCGTTTGCGCTTCCCAGTGAAATACCCGATTTGCTTGCTATTTCGCGCTGGCTTATGGATGGCGTGCCGTTAAGAGCAACGAGCACATTGAATTCATTCTTAGATAGCAAAGATTTCTCCCCGTTGGTTTGTTCAATATAAATAAGTATAGCCGAACATTGAACATAAGTTCAATGTTCGGCTATATGAAAATAATTTGAACAAACAATAAACGGGATGACTGGTTTATCGCACCCATTTCCCGTCGGCGCCCACATAGTAACCCCCGACCCAGCGGTTGGTTGCCATTCGTCCATCGCCCAGCAGGTAGTAGTCGCCGATCCAGGTGGAGTAGCGCATGACGCCGCTGGGGTTGGAATAGTACCAGTTGCTGCCGACCCTGTACCATCCGGTTTTCATGGCTCCACTGCCGTCAAGGTAGTACCACTTTCCTCCGATGGATTGCCACCCGGTAAGCATGGCTCCCGACCCGTCAAGGTAGTACCACGTGGTTCCAAGTTTCAGCCACCCAGTTGCCATTGCTCCCGACCCGTTGAGGTAGTACCAGGCGCTTCCGACCCACTGCCACCCGGTGAGCATAACCCCCGATCCATTGAGGTAGTACCAGGTGTTGCCGGTTTTCAGCCATCCTGCTTGCATCGCTCCCGAACCATTGGCGTAATACCATTTGCTATCGACCTTGAACCACCCTGTTCTCAAGGCTCCAGACTCATCAAGGTAATACTTGGTTTCGCCGAGTTCCAACCAACCCGTTTTCATTACGCCATTGTTATAGAGATAGTACCAATCATTGCCGATCCACTGCCATCCGGTGAGCATGGCACCCGAGCCGTTCATGTAGTACCAGTTTCCGTTGATTAGCTGCCACCCGGTGAGCATGGCGCCTGATCCGTTGAGGTAATAAGTGCTGTTGCTGAGCTTCAGCCATCCAGTCTGCATGACGCCACTGCCATTAAAGTAGTACCAGCTGCCGCCAATTTTCTGCCATCCGGTTGCCATTGCTCCAGAACCATTGAGCCAATACCGGGAATTGTCGAGATTCAGCCATCCAGTTTGCATCCAGCCAGAACTATCGAAATAGTACCAGTATCCATTGATGCATTCCCAGTCGTTACGTGTGTAGGAGCCGTCGGCGTGACGGTACCACCACTGGCCGCCGCTGTTGATCCAGCGGTCAACATTCAGGTAACTTAGGCAATCTTCTTTTTCGCTGCGGTAGCGATTCTGCCATCCTTTCCAATATATCTGTTGCTTGGGGTAGCGCTTGGAAACATTGTTAACAACGAAGTCGCAGAGCGTAACAATCAACGTTTCGTCAGACATGGATTCGTTGATGCCTGAATACTTGAAAAACCAGTTTGCGCCGTAGTAGTTGCCGTTTTTAATATACGAGGCGCCACCGCCGGCTCCGAAGAGGTTGACCATGCCCCAGCATAAGCCTTTGATGCAATCGGGGCGGTTGTCGAGATTGATCCCAAATGCGCCCAGACACCCGCGGGCTCCTAGTGATCCACTGTAATACTCCGTGTAGGCCCAGCCGTTCTGCAGCCGCGAGAACTCATCAGGGTCGGCTTTGTATGCGGCATGCCATGCGGTGTTAAGGTCGTTGCCCAGTCGGGTAAAAGTGTTGTTGCTTCTTGTTGCGCCCGTTACATCCCATCCGTAGCGGTCGCCGATAACCTTGAGGGCTTTGTATTTTGAGGGGTTGTACTGATATACCGCTTTAAGGAAGCTGCCCAGGCCATAGCGGTTGTCGAATTGGAAATAGCCCATTGCATGGTAGCCATCGCCGGAGCTAAGTCCTTGGTCGTAATTGCAGCTGCTTTCATACTTGCAAAAATAAAGCATCTCGTCGCTGAACGTCATGGGGGAAATGCTGGAACCATTTGAGTAAAGTTCGATCTCGTTGGTATCTGGTGGGTATATATCCGTAATATCGGTGGAACCGTCAAGCCCGTCTGCCCATATTGCAAGCTTGCCATCGCTGTAGTCAGGTTCGGAAAATTCGGTGTCAGTATCGTATTCGCCGTCATCCATTGCTGCGATATCGGAATCTTCGTGCTCGTCCGTGTTGCCTGTGGTCTTGTCATCCGCGTCGGTTTCGGACAGATCGGGTTTTGAGGCTATGCCATCGTCGTAAAATTCTGAGTTTTGGTCGCTTGGATCTTTTGTTTTAGTCTCATTGCCTGCATTGATGGTATCTGCGAATGCGGGGCAAGGCAAAAGACCCGTTACCAAAACCAATGAAAGGATGGAGCTGAATATTTTTTTCTCAATCGCCATGCAAGCCGCCTTTCGTGAATCATCCTTTCGATAATATCGAAACATGCGATGTTTGGTCGGGGTTCGTTGATGGGCGAGCCTTTGTTTTCATGTGCGGCACACAAGTTGTGATCGCTAAAGAAAAAGGGCGAGGGGATGAACCCCTCGCCCTTTAGTTGCTATCCGTAAATTACAACCGTGGTACCAGCGTAGATGTTATTGTATATCCACTGCGCATCAGGGTATGCCATTCTGATGCAGCCATGGGAAAGGCTTTTCCCTAGCTCGTTGTTTGAAGCGAGAATTGTATGGAAGAAGTATCCGCCGCTGATCTGTGTGCACCATTTTGCGCGGCTATCGGTGCTTAATGCCATCCTTTTTCCGCCGCTAGTTCGGAACGTTCCTGTGATTGTGGGGCTGCTTGGTGCTCCTGTAACGCAGTCAACGTAATACTGCAGGGACCAATTGTGCGAAGAGCCCCTATAGATACCAACTTTATGAGTTGATCTGTTTACGGCAATGAGCCATTGGGTTCCACTGTTGCATCCCCAGATTCGATCTGTCATTTGGGCGCGTTCTGGGTTGGGGACCCATGCTCCGCTGCCATTGAAGTAATACCAAGTGCCACCGATCTTCTGCCAGCCAGTTGCCATGGCGCCAGACCCACTCAGCCAATACCAGGTTCCTCCTTGCTTCAGCCATCCTGTCTGCATCGCGCCCGAGCCGTTCATGTAGTACCAGTTGCTGCCGATCCATTGCCACCCGGTGAGCATCGCGCCCGAGCCATTAAGGTAATACCAGGTGTCGCCAGTTTTCAGCCAACCGGTCTGCATGGCGCCAGAGGAATCCATGTAGTACCAGTTGCCACCGACTTTTTGCCAGTTGGTCAGCATTTTGCCGCTGTAGTTGAATAGGTACCAAGCCCCATTGATCTGCTCCCAGCCGGTTGACACAACGCCTGAAGAGGGATTGATGTAATAGGTTTCGGTTCCGTCCTTAATCCAGCCGGTCATGGCCTTATGGGATATGGGATCAGCATAGGTTTTCACCCCACCACCGAGGTTTACCCAGCCTGAGCAAAGAACGCCATTGCTCTTTAATGTGCCGTCAGCATCGCGAGTTATGTTGCCAAGCGCCCCAGAAGACGAAGCAAAGCGAGCATTTCCTGTCGTGTCAACTTTCACCCAGCAAGTTAACGCCATTGCGCCTGAATCCTTGAAAAAGTAATCGGATTCGTCAATTGTCTGCAATCCTGTTAGCATGGGATGCTTTGGGTCGGAGGGGTCGAGCCAGTACCAAGAGCCGCCAGTTTTCAGCCAGCCAGAACTCATTGCCCCCGATCCGGAAGCCCAATGCCAGGCGCTGTCTTTGCACCAGCCATTACGAATCATGGCGCCAGAAGAATTGCACCAATAATACGTCCCATTGTCGTTGACGAGTTCATTGGCTGCCATCTTTCCGTCTTGCGAGGAGTCCATCCAGTACCACTGGTTGGAAACATGACGCCAGCCGGTTGCCATTGCTCCATTGTTGTCAACGCGATACCAGGATCTGCCATAGCCCTTTACCCAATGAGCTGAAGTGGCAAGTGCTCCTGAGCCTTCGGCAAACCACCATTTGCCGTTGTCATCTTTGATCCATCCAGTCTGCATGGCGCCCGAATTGTGGTCCAGCCAGTACCAGGAGCCGCCACTGCTAAGCCATCCAGTCTGCATGGTGCCGGAGGAGGCCAGGTAGTACCATGACCCCCTGTTTTGCCAGCCAGTAAGCATGGCTCCCGATCCGTTCATCAGATACCATTTTCCGTCGGCTGCTTTCACCCAGTCAGTCGCCATTGCGCCGGTTTTGTCATTGAGCCAATACCAATTTCCGCCAGCATAAAGCCATCCGGTGCGAAGCGCACCATTGCTGTTTGGATACCACCAATTTCCGTCGGCCTTAACCCATTCGCTGCCAGTTACGATAGCCCCTGACGAAGTGGCATGGTACAGAGCGCTACCAACAGAGAAGTTTCCTGTGATCATCTTGCCATCGGCCCCGAGGCGGTACTGCTTGCCGCCTGTTTTAACCCATTCCGATTCGGTAGCCTTTGAGGAATTGGCGAACCAATACCAAGAACCTTCGAAATCACGCCAGCCGGATATGGTCGCCTCAATGCCGTTGGAGTAATTGATTAGATGTCCGTTTTCCAGCACGAGTCCATTTTTTGCTGCCTCTGCAGGCTCAGAAGAGCTTGTGTTTGACGGCGAGCCTGGAGTGATTGTCTCTGCCGCTTTCTCTGGAGATTCGTTTTTTGGAGTGGGCTCATTTCCTGCTGGCGCTTCCCCGGCAAGGGGTTCTTGCGTATGCTCCACGTAGCTGGAATTAGTTGAGCTCGCCCCATTTTGAAGCTCGTCTGCCATTGCGGCAGCGGGTGCAAGCGCCAGCGCAAGCGCTGCGGGGATTAGTAGAAACCCAATCCGTGTAATTGCAGTGTTCATTTTATGTATCCCTCACCTGGTCGGCGATATTTTGATAGCTCAATTGTACCTGTTTGATCGCTGCATTATCAGGGGATACTGTTAATTATGATTGTGGAAATATTTATTGGAAGGCGGCAAATAGCCCTTATTGCGAAATGGGCTTATGTTAGACGAGTCGGTTGTCGTGGTTTGCAAATCGCATTCATCTTCTAGATACTGAGACGAGTCTTGGTGTCGGAAGAAAACTGCTTTCATGGAGAAAGGCACGATACCGACTGCGATATTGCGCGTACGCCTTTGGTATCGTGGACGCTCTTAAGAGCTGCGATGACGTGAGGTGCTTGGGAGGTCACATATAAAGAAGCTGTTGCTGTTGGGCGGTCCGGTATTCCAGAAGCCCGTTGTAGAGAGAGCTAAGGCTATGGGGCTGCGAGTGGGCGTTGCGGACATCAGTCCGAATGCTCCGGCAGCGTAGATTGCAGATGATTTCTTTTGCGGTTCCATTAGGGATTTCGATGCCATGATCGAGACTGCTAAAGAATATATGCCTGACGTCATTGCTAGCGGGGCATGTGATACTTCGGTTGTGACCGTCTCCAAGCTTTGAGAGGAGCTGGGGCTGCCGGGCAATTCGGTGGAGGCGGTGCTTAATTCTACTGACAAGCATCGCATGATAGAGTGCTTCGCTCGGAAAGGGATTGCTCACCCTTCCTTCGTCGTTGCAAAGAAAGAAGATCTAGGTCAGTTCGCCCCTGAAATCCCTTACCCGATCATCGCGAAGCCGACAGATAGTGCTGGTGGCCGTGGTGTGAATTTGGTCCATTCGCGCGAGGAGCTTATGCCCGCTCTTCTTGCCGCTTCGGGGGCGGGGCTTTCTGGCGATGTTCTTGTCGAGGAATATATGATGGGTCCAGAAGTAAGCGTTGAGCTTCTTGTTGTTGACGGCGTAGCCCATGTACTACAGGTGACGGACAAGCTAACTTCTGGTGCTCCTAATTACTTTGAAATCGGCCATTGTCAGCCGACAAGCCTCAAAGACGAAGATCGTGCCGCTATTTCGGAATTAGCAAAGTCTGCTGTTTTGGCTGTCGGGCTGAAGAACAGTGCAGCTCACGTTGAGATAATCGTGACGCCCAATGGCCCAAGATGGTCGAGTTGGGAGCGCGTTTGGGCGGGGACTGGATTACTTCTTATCTTATCCAGGGCTCTGTTGGGGGCATCGACATGATTGAATGCATGGTTAGGATCGCGTTGGGCGAAAAGCCTAGCATAAACGGGTATTACGACAGTGGAAGCTATGTGGCAACTAGGTTCCTTCCAGCAAGCGAAGGTGTACTGTTGGGACTTGACGGTCTAGATGCTGCAAGGTCTTCGAGCGGGGTCCTTCATGTTGAGCGCCATGGTGTTATTGGCGAGCGCTACGAGAAGGCCGTCGATGATTCTGCTCGCTTTGTTTCGGTTGTTGCGTGTGGTGGATCTCGAGAGGAAGCTCTTGATAATTGCAAGCGAGCACTTGAACTTGTGGAAGTGAGGATAGAGAGACCTTGATTATTGGCAGCGCCATCCGCAATCGCTTTTGATGCCTCGCAGGAAAACTAGTTCTTAAGAGCGGTAAGAAGGGCGTTCGCTGAGGTGCCCCAGGTAAAGTGGTTCCTAACTCGCTTTGCCACCTTGCTCCCCCTTTCCGTTGCCCCTTTGGGATCGCTTGCCGCCTTGCTGAGCGCGGTAGTTATGTCGTCGGAGCTCATCGAAGGAAGCATGATGCCATACTCATTTGAGGGGGCAATTTCTTTCATGCCCCCGACGTCGGTTGCTATTGGGGCGGTGCCGCAAGCCGCAGCTTCCAAGAGAACCGTAGAAAAACCCTCGGATCGTGAGGGAAGACAAAAGTAATCCGATTGCTTAAGCAGTGCAGCGAGATCGCTTTTGTTGAGCATGCCAGGGGTTATAACGTTCGGGCATGCAAGCGCCTCGACCTTGGGGAGCAGGGGGCCATCGCCGGCCATAACGGCGACGATGCTCGGGTGCTCCGATGAATGGCGTTCGGTAAGGTGCGAGACCGCCTCCGCAAGTTGCATAACTCCCTTTTCTGGGACGAAGCGCCCTGCGCTCGCGATGAGCAAGGCATCGTTGGGGATATTGAATTCGGCTCGAAAATCGCGCGAGCTTGCTTGCGAAAGGTACTCGTCCGCCTCAATGGCGTTGGTGATTTCACCGCAGGATGAAATCCCAAAATGGGAAAGCCATTTGCTTGCTTTCTGCGACACGGCAAAACAGCGGGGTTTTGAGTGCTTTGCAAGCATGGTCATTGTGTGCTCGACAATATTCAGCGGAATGTCCAGAGCGGGGTTTCCCAGGGTGAGATGCGCCGAGCCGTGCTCAATAAGAACGGGCTCGACGCTCTTTTTTCTCGCAAATTTTAAGCCAAGGATACTTAAAGGGTAGAAACGCGTATTTACCACAACATGGTCGATAGCTTGAGAATCGAGCCATTTCCAAAGTGCATCGCTAGAAGGGCACTTCTTGGATAGCGGGAATCTGCCGTTGAGCAGGGGGCTGCAGGGCAGCCTCACAACCTCAATGCCATTGGCGCTTTCTTGCTTGAGCGCGTTGTCTGTGTTATTCGTAACAACGATTACCCGATGGCCCTTTTTAACCAAGGCATTTGCGATTCCTCTGGTGTAGGTTTCGACACCGCCAACATGGGGCTCGTATAGAGCAGAGAAAATGCAAATGCAGCAAAAAGAGCTTGCATTGCTGTGCGTCGGTGTATTGTCGTTGCTGGTCTGCATGGTGTCCTCGCAGAATTCTGCTTGCTGCCTGTTGAATACGAAAAGGATATACCCTTACGAGATTGTTCTATTTACGGAATGTAATGGGCGATACAATTAACATTTGTGTTAAAGCGTTATCGATTTAGGGAGTAGTTCGAAAGTGGACAACGCTATCAGGGGTCGCCGCGTGCTTGCGGTTGTTCCTGCGTACAACGAACGAGACAATATTGTTTCGACAATTGAAGACCTGCGTACCAATGCGCCAGGGGTTGATTACGTTATCGTCAACGATGGCTCGAAAGATGATACGCTTGCCATTTGCCGCGAGCATGGTTACAACGTTATTGACCTGCCAGTAAACCTTGGTCTTGCTGGAGCCTTTCAGACAGGAATGCGTTATGCCTATGAACAAGGCTACGATTATGCAGTGCAATTCGATGCCGATGGCCAACATTCAGCTGCTTATATCGAGGATATGGTTGCGTTGGCGGAGAGAAACCACGTAAACATTGTTATTGGCAGTCGCTTTGCTTCAACCAAGAAGCCCTTTTCCGCTCGTATGATGGGCAGCGTTCTGATTACCGCAATGATTCTTGTTACCACGCGAAAGCGCATTCAGGACCCTACGTCGGGTATGCGCCTTTTCGACAAGACGATGATCCCCTTACTTGCAAACGAGCTCGACCTTGGCCCCGAGCCAGATACCGTGTCTCTGCTAATGCGTTGGGGCTATAAGGTTGAGGAAATTCAAGTTGAAATGCGTGAGCGCACGGCTGGCGAAAGCTACCTGAACTTCACCAAGTCAGTTGCATACATGCTTCGAATGAGCATTTCTATTCTATTCGTTCAGTGGTTTAGGAGGAAAAAGTGAGCTTGCTTTTCTCCGCAACGCTGCTTATAAGCGCCCTTTTAATTTTTTGGCTGATTCTTCGCAAGATCCGCCGCTCCGAAGTGACTATCGCTGATTCCACGTTTTGGTTTTTGTTTGCCCTGAGCTTGGTGCTTATGGGTGTGTTTAGGCAGATCCCTTTTTTCTTTGCGGGTATCTTTGGCATCGAAAGCCCTGCTAACTTTGTATTTGCTTACGTTATTGCCGTTTTGATTTTGCGCGAGTTCTATTCGACTGTGGAAATCTCCCAATTGCGTGCAAGGGTTCGCGGGTTGGCGCAAAAAGAGGCGCTGAGGAAGATGGTCGTCGAGAGTGAAGACGAAATGATGGCTAAGCGGGACGACAGCCCTTCATTGGGTGCTAACTCTTTAGAGGGGAAGTAGCTGTGGACCCTTTATCCATTGAAGACATGAAATTGATTGAGCTTGACATCATGGACGAGATCGATTGCGTGTGTGCTGCTCATGGCGTCGAGTATTTTATGGGCTACGGAACGCTCCTGGGCGCTATGCGACATGGCGGGTTCATTCCGTGGGATGACGATATGGATATCGTCATGATGCGAGACCAATATGAGCTGCTCATGGATAACTTCAACGATTGGCGTACGTCGGAACGATTTAAGCTCGTTTCGTATCGCGATGGCTCTTCGATCTATCAGTTTGCGAAAATTGTCGACACGACCACGATTGTGTATGAGAACTTTGTGGGGAAAAAGGCAGCCACGGGTGTATGGGTTGATATTTTTCCCCTTGAAAACTACGACCCCTCAAAAACGTCACTTTTAGCAAAAAATGATCGGTGGGGGCTGTTGCGAAGCTTTGCTGTTGCTGATCCGTCGGTGGGGTCGACTTTTGCTGTTCGTCTTGCGAAGCGAATCGTTTGCCCGATCGCTAAACGATTCAACCCTTATAAGCTCGCGAGCAAGCTCGA